>JABAOC010001183.1_pt1 | contig 41229 bp, 71 predicted proteins | sample 7062161 | NCBI WGS metagenome assembly JABAOC01 (sample SAMN14538625, study PRJNA623070) | marine sediment metagenome | biome: marine biome [ENVO:00000428]; feature: marine pelagic biome [ENVO:01000023]; material: deep marine sediment [ENVO:00002113] | place: India: Gulf of Khambhat ... | reverse complement strand
GTGCGCAACATGTTGCTCTTTAGTGAGTTATTCATTACAGTACCTTTTTAATTATTTTCATCACATCTTTGATTAATTTGATTGTTTGGTTTCTTTTTTAAATTACATATGATCTCATTAATCTTTTGTTGCTCTTCTACTATTCTAATTTGAATATTAAGCAACATTGTTTATTTTAAGTCTTTGTATTTCTCTTTATTTAATGCAATTGAAATCATTTTTAAGGCGAACTCTTCAGTAATTTTGTTAGTGTCATCCTGTTTAATTAATTCAATTGTTGTATCTTCTTTGGGCTCTTCTTTTTCTATTGTAAATATTAAGGATGCATTTTGCCAACTATCAACCCATTGACATACTTTTGTTACTTTATTAACATACATTAGTTCTTGAAGATTCGCTTCTTGATTAGTTTTATAAAAACCACTTTCAGGATATTTATCAGAATTAAATTTATCCTCTGTTTTAATTGTTATTTCTTTTATCATGTTAATAGTTTTTAAGATTTAATTCTTTCTTTTTCATCTCTTACCCACAATCTTAAATCATCTGCTAAGACTTCATCTTTTTTTTCAATAGCTTTTGCATAAGCTAATATTGCTTTTCTTGAGGCTTTTGCATGTGCCCCTTTGCCCACTGGCTTTAATACAAAATATCTTAATTCTAAGCCCATTGTTTTATATTTATTGGTTAATCAGGTATTTTTACTTGTTTTTCATTTGATTGCTGCCAAGCTTCAAATTGATCAATTCTTTCTTGTATTCCTTTAATATGATTCGGATCACATTTTAATCTTTTACATTCTGCCAGATATTTATCTAAAGCTTGTATTGATAATTCATCTTTTGCAAGAAATACAAAGCCAGGAATTTTTTCTTCAATTGAATCGTGAATCAATTTTATATCTTTATCCGATAAACCGCTTTCTTTCATTCCAGTTATATTATATATTGGATCAATAAAAATTGCATTATCAAATTGAATAACAAAATGGCTTTCTATTGTTTCAATAAAATCTATATCAAAACATGGGCAACCTTCATCACCATCATTTCCGGTTGAACAGATAGAAGAGTTCATTACTAAAACCTCTTTTTCGGGGTCTTTTTCTAAAATTTTAATTAAATCTTTTGCTTTCATTTTACTTTTGTTTTTAATTTTTTAATGTTAATTTCTTCTAAAGGAATGTCCACAATATCGTGCGTTTTCAAAAGATATAAAAATGCTGTTATTCTCTTAATTTTACAATTATCTCTATTTTCTTTTTCTTTTGGTACAATACAATAATGTTTTCCTTTTGCTTTTATTATTATTTTACAATCTTCAATATCTATTAATTCAAATGGTTTCATATTTAATATTTTGTTCGTTGTATATGTAATTGAATAAATAACCAATTAAAAGCATAGCTTGTTGGACAATCTGGTTTTAAACAATTTGTTAAATATGTCCAATATCTAGGGAATAAATCAATTTCTAATTGAAATCTTATAAATACTCTTGTTTCCATTTTAATAATCTTTAGGATATTGATATAATTCTTTTAAATTAGGTACTGTTAATCCTGGAAATGTCCATAAATGATAAGTATTTGAATAATCTATTAAATCAGAATCTTTAGGGAATATTTCAATTGCAATTGTTTCTTTACCTAATAAATCATTCTTTATTTGCTGCATGTCAGACCAATTTCTAATCGGTTCATTATCTGTTCGTGTTATTCTCAAATGTTCAATTTCATATCCTGGTTTATTTAAAAGAACCATATATTCATTATTTTCATTCTCTGCAATCCAACATTTAGTAACATGCTTTAATTGTGGGTATTCTTTAATATCAAAATTCTTTTCAAATTGTCTATATTTCATATTACCTTTTTTAATTTGAAACAATTCGAACATGCATATTTATCTAGTATGAAATTCGTTTGACATTTACAAAAGTCATCTTTAATAATTTTATATTTAACCAATGTACAATAAGTTAAATATAAGCCCATATATAAATTTTTATGAATAGATGAAAACATTGCATGATCTTCTTTCATGATCCTTATATATTGAATATTCCAATTATTTTTTGTTTTGATAATATTCAAACCATAATAATTTCCTTTAATAACTATCCTTTCGGGTATTTTATCTAATAAAATATCCAGTTCACCAATTTCTTTAATCATAATCACAAAAAAAATCATTTCCTTCATTACAATCATTACATGTCCAAATAAGTTCACTATCCATATTATCAGGATCAAATAATAATAATTTTTGCATGGTAAGTTTTTTACATTCTGGACAATATCTTTTTTCTTCAGGCAAAAAGGCTTGAGGCATTAAATTCAAATTGGGCGGATAATTTATTTGTTCTGTCGGGTCTTTTTTTTTCTTTTTCATATGTATGTTTTTTTGGTTAAGCGAGCCTAGACATTACGCCCAGGCTCTTAAAAATCTATATTTACCTTTTAATCTTCGAACGTTTAGTATTTTGTATATTCGAATTTAGTATTAGTAGGCGATCTGCAACGTACTATGATGTTAATACTAATCAGTTTAGTTTTCCGTCTGGTTTCATGGTGATCACCTTTTTTAAACATGAAATTCTTAGTTGCCAGTTTAGCTAAGAATTCATGAAATATCCTTTTTAACTCTTTTATTAATTCTCTTAAACTATTAATATCATAAGTGGCTGTAATTATATAAATATGATTTTTATACATATAATTATTTTTTATTAATAGCTTCTAATTCTAAGGCTTTTTGATAAGATGCTTCTGAAATCATATTAGTAATTAAGAAATTTTCTGACCTTAATTTTTCAACTAATTTTTCCCAGGATAAGTAAATAATTGCTAGTATTTTTCTAATTTGCCTGGGTTTCATCTTTGGTTTTTTCTTAAACTCCAAATGTTCATCACATATTTTATATAAATATGTTAATAACGTGTTGAAATCTTTAGTTGTTTGAATATTGCTTTGCTTTATCAAATCAAATAATTTTTCAGTTAAAAAAACATCTTCTTTGATTTTATTCCTGGCAAACAATTTAGTTGTGTTTGTAAAATGAAATTCTTTATTGCCCATTTTCTTTAAATAATTTAAATGAATCAATTACACTATTACTAATTTCAAATTTATTTCCTGTTGAATTGACCTTAAAATGATGAATTTTATTAATCGTATCATGCCTTATATATTTTACTTCAGTTAAGGATGCAGTTAAATAATTTTCAAATGGTACAAGGTTTTTAACTCGCCTTAGTTTCATATCTGAAATCAGTAAAATGAATAATAGCTAAAGGTTCATCAGGAATTGGATTGAACCAAGCCGCAAATTCAGCAAATGATAAACCGTCATTTTTAGCTAAATCTTCAGTTAATAATTTAGCAGGATGATCATTAATAAACCAACCCAAAATAGTTGATTCAATTTTTTCAATGCCTACTTCATACAATTTTCTAAATTCTTTATGTTTGCTTTTATATGGTTTGCCCGTCCAATATCTTAAACTTAAATATGCCTTACCTGCATTGATCTCATCAATACGCTTTTTCCATAATAGATAATTCAATCTAATTGTATGAATTTTCTGTTGAATTTTTATTTTCAAAATAAAATTCGTTTTTTTCCCAACATCTGGATGTTTCATTGGAAATTCCCTAGAAACAATCAAAACATAACATTTCAATTTATTCATCATAATATCTATCTTTTATATATTGAATCATACTCGTATCAATAACCATGAACTGATTTTCATCTTCAGTTTTAGGTGTTTCTATTACAGATTTTAAAGTATCACCATCATAATAATATTCATCATTTATGTAAATAAATAATGAATCACTAAGAAACAAAGTGTCGCCAAAATCAAAATGATTATATATCGTATCAGAATAAGTAAATTTAAAATCATTTTCAAACTTGTAAGTTTCCTCAACAATTCTTTTAGGAATAACTTTACCTTTGATTGTAAAAAGTTCTTGAGCTTCATAAACAATTTTTTTAATTTTTTTAATATAATCCCATTGCATATTGGGATAATAATTATATTCTAACTCATAATAAATTATAGTTAAAACTAAAGTATCATTGTAATGTTCAAAATCAATAATTTCATCTTCAGGACAACTAATTGGATAATAATTAATTTGTCCGAAAAGTTGTATTGTTATAAATAACAAGGGTATTAATATTAGATTTTTCATATTTTTTTCTTTTTAATTGTTAATAATTCGGGGTATGCAATCAAAGCCCTTTCCATATATTGATTATATAATTTTGGTTGTCCTTTTTTTATTAACTCAAGCCCAAAAGAAAATTTATCCCAATCATAGGCAATTAACCAATTATAAAATTCATCATGTTGATAAGATAAATCAACAAAAACTTTATTGTTTTCCGTATCAATTAATACTATTTGTTTAAATAGTCCTTTTACTTTTTCGACAAAGATTTTTTTTCTTTCGGCTCCTTTGTCATCTTTTCCAAATCGCATCAAATCCATTATCATCTTATTAGTCTAGTTAAGTTTTGTTTAATATGAACAGTAGTAAAGTTAGCAAGTTCTTTAATCAATTTCAATACTTTTTCTTTTTTTGGTTCTGGGAGTTTCAACCCTCTGCTGTCTGCACCAATATTCACTTGAATAGGTTTAATAGTATCAATATATCTAACTAATTGAAATAAATTAAAATCCAAAATCGGTTCAATAGTTACATATCTAGGATAATTTAAATCCTTCATAGCCAAAACCCTTTTATATGGTTCCGGGCTATTATTCATAATATTATCATAATGAATGTCTGATTCTATAGTTGTGCACAAACTTGTTTTTTCTGGAAATTTCAAATATTTAAATCGTATTGGATTTTTACTTTGAAAAAAGTATTTATTATCATAAGTTTTACAATGATCCAAAATAGTATTTATCCAATTCAAAGGAATTTTTTCATTGAACATATCACATGATGATCCAACAAATATGAAATTATTTTCACTCATTTTAATGTTCAATTCTTTTTCATCAAATCTAACAGGTTTAAGATGACCCCATTTTTTCATATAACAATATGAACAATCATGATAACACGTTCCTTTTATTACATTGCCTGTATGAGTTATAAACCCGTACATATTTCCAGTTGATTCGTTTAGTTTCATAGTTGTTAATTATTTGTTAATATAATGAATATCTTTTAATATTTTTTGGGGTTCAATTTCTTTAAAACATTCTTTTTGAATGGGCAAACCATTTAATTTGAATCTTTTACTTTGACATTCTTTGCATTTAGCCAAAATGCCATAATTTTCACATGAAAATTTCATGATTTTTTTAAATAGTTGTTCTAACCTAGAAAAAAAGAACGCTTTGAATAAACCATCATTTATGCCGGTTATTAAACTTATTTTTTCTTTTGATGTAAAAGCCTTTTTTATAGTTCCATTATCATAATATAATGTAATATAAAATTCATCATTCACGATCTTGAAACTAGCATTCAGTTCATATCTCTTGATAATATTTATCATTTCAGGAATATTCATTTTTTTATTTCATTTATATAAAACACTTGAGTAAACCACCTGCCAGATTTATTTTGATAGGATACCTTACATCTTTTTTTTCCTTTTCTAATTATTGTACATTCTGTTTTTCCGTTAATAAAACCTTTTTCATATACTTCACGACCTAAGAATATATTTTTACAATTAATTATCTCAAAGAGGTAAAGAATAATAAAAATAGTCCCAATAACAGTTATGGAAATAAACAAAGCTTTCATTGTATATATTTTTCGAGACATTTCAAGTTTTCATTTGTTTTTATCCAATCCTTCATTATGTTTTTAAATCCACTAATTTTATAAAGCGCAAACCCTTTTTCATGCAATTCTTTAACTGCTGCAATCCATTGTGAGTTAACATAATCATATACTTTTTTAAGCATAACATTTCCTTTGTTTTCTCCTGCCAGTCTTATAAACTCAGCTTTACACACCAAAATTATTTCATTTCTGACCTTTTCGAATTCAGAAAATTTAATGTTATTAACATTTAATTTTGATCCAATTTTTACAATTTCAATTTTTAAATTCATACTTTAGATTTTATAATTTTTGTTGGTTCATTAATTGTTAGTTTCAAAAACTCTTTATATTTCTTTGATAAAATTTCTTTTATGAAAAACTCCTCCTCTTCAGGACTAGAATATTTTAAATAATTTTCTAAAGCCCTTATTTCAATTCTCAACAATATAATTTGTTTTTGCAATTCCATTAGTAAGGTATATCATTAGTTATATCATCATTTGATTGTTCAGGCTCCTTTTCTTTTTTACCAAATTTTATTTCTTCACAAAGGATTTCATTAATATATCTATTTTTACCATCTTTGCCTTGATATGTCCGATTAGTTGAAATTCCAACAACCCCAATTTCATTTCCTTTTTCAACATATTTTTCAACCAATTCGGCTAATTTGCCCCAACAAACAATATTATGCCAATCGGTCAAATTAACAGCTTCGCCTTTACTATTTTTATAAAATCTTGATGTTGCAATACTAAATTTTGCAACTTTTGTGTTTTCTAATAATTTTATTTCAGGGTTCCTTCCAACCCGTCCTACTAAAATAATTTTATTAATATCCATGATAGTTAATTTAAATAATATTCTTTTTTTAATAACTCTATAATAAGTTGATTTTTATAATAAATCTTTAATTTTTTCTTTTCCGATTCTTTATCATGATCCCAAATATTATGGATTTTAGGGATCACTAAATTATTATTTCTTAGATCATATCTTAATGCAGGATGCGCCCCACGTGTTAAGATATGACTTACACATTTTGAATCATAAACCAATGGTTGGTCGGTTTCTTCACAAATATTTGGTTTCACGTGAAACATATATTTATAATATTTTATATCGTTTTCCGGGCTCATTTCACCAAATAATTCATTTTGTAATTTTAATCTCAATTCAAAATTTATTTTAAATATCAAAGATACCAGGGGCTCAAACCCCTGGCTTTTGTACCTGATGTATGTATTTACATCATTTATTGGTATTGTATTAATCATCCTCTTCAGGATCATCTTCTTTTTCTTTGGTAGCCTCTTCAAAAGGTATATCATAACTTTCTTTTTCATCTTCAAAAAGATAAGCATACGCCCTTTCAAAGCCCTCTTCAATACTTTCTTTCAGATTGTTTTCACATCCATATCTTACCTCACCATCCAGAAAAATCCATGCTGTATTTATTGATGAAACATAACCAGCATTATCTTCTAACATTGCGTGAATTTTTACTTTCATTTCATCCTCTTCACCTTTTATCTGAAATCCGTTTACAGTGATTCGATGAAATTGCTTTTCTCTCATTTCCTTAATAAACAATATGTCAACAACTGGTTGCCTGAAACTATTTAACATTTCTTTAAAAGGTTGTGAGGGCGGAACGGTGCTAATTGGGCTTAATTCTACCTTTTCTGGTTTCCCATTACAAACCAAAGATTGAATATAAGATATTTCAACTTTGTTTTTTACGAACTTTAGTTTACTAAAGCTTTTTTTAAATTCTTCTTTGTTCATTTCCATAAATTTTAAATTTAAATTGAATAATTATCATTTGAAATCACTTTGTTATATTTATCTAAGATTTTAAATTGAAATCTTCTATATATAGAACCGTGAAAATATACAAGCACTAATATAAGACCATATTTGAGATTAATAATTTTAATTTCTTTGTCTTTATAATATCTATTTTCACTCACTTCTTTTCTAATTAAAGCTTTTAATTTTTGTTTTCTTATGTAATTTTTAATAAATCTCATATTAATCTATATAAAAACCTATTTCAGTTGCAATTTTATTTCGTATATCCTCAAGAAATAACACCAATTCATTGTATTGCAAATCTTCTAATTCTTTTAATTCAGGAAAATATTCGAAATTATCACCAGTCCTATATGTGTTTGTTATTGGAGAAATTGAACGCAAAAATATATCCGCTTGTTTTGAATTTATAACTTCACCTAGTTTTAAAAATTTTTCCTCAATTGCCGGAACAAATTTATAATGATAATAACCTATTAAAGCTTTTGTTGGTTCAATATCCAAAACCTGGAAACTAATAATGACCGATCTATTAGGATATTGCTTGAAAAAATCATTCATTTTCAAGATTCCTGCAATATTTAATTGACCTTTACTATTAGTTATTGCATCCAATTGTAAAAAATTATTTTTCATTTTTAAAATATATTAGTGTCTATGGAAGGACTTCAACCTTCACCTTCTTAAAAAAGATATGCTATCAATTGCCCCGGAACGAATCCCATTATTAAAAATAATGCCATCTACAGGCAAATTACACCACATAGACATTATATTTATTTTTCATTATACTCTTCAATTATTATATCATCTTGTCCCCTTTCAACTTGTTCAATAAATCCCTGAAACCCGTTTTTATTTGCAAAATCAATAATTGCTTTAATCTTATCTTCATCTAATGATTCACCTTGCATGATTTTAAAAACTTTTGTTTCTGGATTTTTAGCAATCATGATTCTGGTCGCAATTTCCATTTGTTCAGATGTTGAAACATCGTTTTCACGAAATGGGATACCATTATAATAAAGACCATTTTCTGAAAAGCTTAATCCTTCAATAGGTAATTTACTTTTAGCTATCAATTCCATTTTTTCCTGTTTTATTTGTTCAAGGTCTTTATCTTTTTCATCTGATTGTTGTTTATATTTTTTAAGATCGTCAATAGCTTTAAAATATTCTTTTGCTTTCTCATAATTTTGGTTCCATTCGCTGGCTTCTTTAATGTTTTTATCGATCTCTTCAATATCGACTTTTTTATTTTTATCAAAAAATTTAATACTATTATCTTGACGTTGTTTTAAAACCTCTTTTTCATCACTTCTTTTCTCATCATAGTTTCGTAATTTTATTTCTTTTGCTTTCATTTCTTTTTTTCGATCCTCTAATTCAGCTTGTTTTTTTTCAATTTCAATTTCAAGATCAGTAACCATTTTTTGATAATTTATAAGTTCATCTTGAATTTCTTCTTTTTCCTTTTCCGTTTCTTTATCAAATAGATTTAATTTATTTTCAATATCAGATTTGATTTTTAACGCTTGTTCATATTTAGCATTATTTTCCAGGGCTATACTTTTCTTTGAAAGCAAAATGTCAATATTTTTTTTCTCATTGTATTTTTCAAGCTCTTCAAAATTACATTTTTCTTTCTTAATAAACTCTTCATTACTTCTGATAAGAGAATTTATATATGACCTATCATTATAAATGCCTTTATATTCTTCATCGAGATTATCAATTTTTTCATTTTCTTCTATAGTTAATAAATCCCTAACTATTTGAATTTGCTTTCTTTGACCTTCTGCTGTTTTAGACCAGGAAACAAATTCATTTACATCAAAATCATGATAATTGAAAATTGTCTGTAAACTTGAAATATTCGTTGATTTCATTCCATCAGATAACCTTTTTATTGTCATTGTACCTTTAGGATTATTTTCCGAAAATCTGCATTCAACTTCATATTCAGGTTCATCTTTTTCACCAACTAATATTTTGCAAAAACCTTTTTCTTTACCTTGCTGAAGTAAATTATCTGATCTTTTACCACTTAATAGATTTATTATTGCTTGAATAAGGCTTGATTTGCCTTTTTCGTTTTTGGCTTTTATGAGATAAACAGCCCTTACTAAATCTTTTTCAAAATTTTCAAATACTTTGAAATTCTCTAAGATGATCTTTTTTACATGCATAATTATAAATTTTTTTTAATTATTACTTGATACCCCAATTTATTAAACAAATGTTCAATATTATGATTTCCACCCCTAGCTAATAGATTTCCGTTCATATTATAAATATTATAAACTTTTGTGCTGCCAGTAAAATTAATCACTTTTACTCTATAGCCTAAATCAATAAAAATTTGTGAATAATCATTAGTTTGTTCAATTTCTAGTATATTATCTTTTTTAATATACATTCCTTTAGTTCCTTTTTTGAGGTGCAAATCAATTTTTTTACCTAATTCATTCATTGAATTTTTATCAATTTGTAAATAACTTTTACAAAATTTTTTTTGAACCTCTCTAAATCTTCGTACCGTATTATAAAATTCAATTTCGTTCATAATATTCTTTTTTTTGGTTTCTCAATCGGAAAAGATTGAAACCAGTTTCGATCTGATTCCAACTTAATACGTAAAAATTCTACCATTAATAAAGCATCTGCATTATAATTTACTGATTGTATATATGGAAAAATTTGTTGAGCTTTCAGCTTATATCTTGTTTTTCGTTCTGCTTGTGTTTCATTTGATCTTATTTTTCTAACATTTAAAGTACTTATCCATGATGGAACCGGAATTGAAATAAAATCAATTTTCAAATCTCTTATTATTTGTCTAAGTGTTGCACGATTTTCAAATAATTTTTCTAATCTAATAAATTTCCCATCTTTTGCATCTTGAGGTCTGGAACTTACTTTTTCCATACCTATTAAAATTTTATCAGACAATGTTTTTAAATGTTCAAAATATTCTCTTATTCCTTCATAATCTATTTTCCCTTTTTTGCTCATCTTAATGGTATTAATAATTTTACCATCTTTATAAACAACAATTCCGCCGTTTGCGCCCGGATCAATACTAACTAATATTTCATAATCAAACATATTCATTATTTAGCTTTTTTTTGTATTATATCTTTTAAAGAACCTTCATTTATATTTCTTTTATTATTTTCATAAACCTTTATTTCAGATGAATTTGATTTATATATTTTTTGAGCTTCAATTTCTTGTCTTTTTTTCACATATTTTTCATTCCAATTTGCAAAATTCCATCCACCATTTTCTAAACCTTGATCAAGATCACCAAAAAATGTTTTGAAATTATGTATTTTTTCATTTTCGAGTTCTTTATATAAAAAATAAAACCAACAATTCCGGGTAAAATATTTATAATTTTCTTCACCTTTATTTTGCATGAATTCTATAAATTCACCTAATTGTCTTAATTTATCTGGATTTGTTATTTCATTTAAATTAAATTTTTCAAAAATAAAATCAATAAATTTTTTTTCGTTTTCCTCTAGTATAGTTTTTTCTTCTATTCTATCCTCTTCTATCCTTTGTGGGTTATCGGAACCTTTAGGGATACTTTTTAAAGGTTTAGGGTTACTTAATGGCTCCTTAATTCTGCCATTTACTAATAAAAGTTCAATTAAAGTATCCCTATTAACGCAATCATTACTTCTTTTTTTGTATGCATCCTGAATATTATCAACAAATTTTTGATTATAAAGTATCTTTTCACGATCCCATAATTCTTTATCAAATTCATTAAGAAATATTAAGTCCTCTATTATTTTAATCAAAGTGTCTTTATCAATATCACATTCAGAACTTAAATAAAGAAGTTCAATTTCATCTTGTAAATCTAAATAATGATAATCTTTATCACCTAACTTTTCAAGTATTGTCATCCAAGTTAGATAACCAACGCTTCCATATGTTTTTCGTATATAAAACATTTTTTTACCATGTTTGCATGGATGAGGAAAATAATCAATATTATTTCGTTCGGGTCTAGCCATAATTAATTATGGCTAGACCNNTCTAGCCATAATTAATTATCAAAATCTGAAAATTTAGGACTATAATATTTTGGAATGTCTGCACGAAAATAATTTTTAGTTCCAAATAATCTGAATTCATAGCCCATATGAAACAAATTTTCATCCATACATTTCCTAAATGCTTTTAAGGTTCCAATAAGCTCCTCATTTGCAATTTCCATAAATTTATTATCACAATATTGTAAAGTAACATTATAAGGCGGTTGTGTTTCTACTAACATGAAAATAAAATCAGGAAATTGATAAAATTTTTTATGATAAGCATTTGCATACATTCCAGCCTGCAAATACATTTGACGATCGTTTACAAAAAAGGCGAATTTATCAGGATCACCATTATAAAAACATTTCAAATCGATAATAAATTTTTGCCCATCAACAATACTTTCAAAATCTGCATATCCGATTAATGGCAAATTAGTTTGTGTATTTCTCCAATTTAATTTAATTTGAACATCAGTTTTACCATCAATAAATAATTTTGCATGTTCATGATTTAATAAACTTTCAACACAACTATCTATGACTTCTGATTTAGCAGATGGTAATATTAATTGATTATTTTGTTTAGCCTGTTCAATTAAACCATTCCAATATTCTTTATTTTTTGTTGATCTTAAATCTGGCTTATCTTCGAAAACAAATTTATTATCAAACTTTTCAGGCTCCAAAATCTTACATTCAATAGCCTGTCCAATAATCATATCGTCGGTTTGCTCAAAAGGTTTTGTTAAATATTGAATATAATGTTTAGGACTTTTTCTAAATTCTTTTAAACTGCTATATGAAAGCGGTCTTTTTTCTATAAAATTTTGATCTATTATCATATTGTTTTAATTATTCCATTATAAAATTCAAGTGTATTATTCCCTTTTTCCTCTACTTCAGTAATATATTTTATCAACTCTTCACGTTTTTTGTCATCTTTGATTTTTGATAATAACTTAGATAATTCATCTCTTATTGGTTTTATATTAACGTCTTTAGAAATTAATGGTGTTATATCTTCTGTTAATTTCCTGTTAACATCACGACCAAAAAGTTTTCCTAGTGTCAAACAGGCATTTTTGAAACAATCTGCTTTTAAACTAGCAAAACCACCATTAGATAACGCCCCTGGTTTTTTATTCTGTAAATCTAAAGCCCAGGCATTAATTTCTGGTTTGCTCATTTTTTCTTTCATTTTTTCCGGGATTGCATCAGTCATTATTTTTATAGCAGCACCACCCGTCCGGGTTAACCAATCTTTTAAATAAGGATGATAAACACTTAAATCAATTGCGCCGGTTATTTCGTTTGAAACTATTTGCCACCTAAAATTAGTTTCTTTCCATAATCCAAAAAATAAAGTATCTAACATTGATTGCATATAACTTATTGGTAAGTATTGAACGCCTTTAACGGTTGGATGATTTTCAAGTTTTTTTACATTTACATCTTTATTTATATAAAGAGCAAAACTCTGACAATCCCTTAAAAATTGTTTGAAATTATCTTCTTTGATTTTAACAATAATATCATCAGAAGATAATTCAGGCAATAAATTATCCATATTATTCTAGTATAAAATTTTTATCAACATTTAAAACCTCACAAATTTTTCCTAAAATACTCAATCTTATATGATCAGTTTTTCCATTAGCTAATTTATTTAAATATGCATGTGAATTCCTAATATCTTTATCAGGAAATATGATACTAGCTAATTTTTTTTGAGTCATTTTCTCTTCACCGTTTTTCAATTCATTATTGTATTTCAATAATGCTTCTTTTAATTTTAATCTCATAATTTATAATTTAATTAAACGTGTATTCGATTATGACACTCTCTACATTGGACAACGACAAAATTGTGCTCTTCGTCGAAATATTCCCATTCGGGGTTATCTGTTTCGCAGTTATCGCATATACTAGGTAAAATTCGTTGTCGTTCATTGTAAGGTGCATTAGGGTCATTATGTGATCCAGGTGGATAATCCATAATAATTATTTTGTTCCAAAAATAGTAATTATTTTTTATATTACAAAGCATTTTACAATAAAATCAAATAATAATTTATTAATCGTATCTTTTACAATTAATTGTGTTGTTTAATTGAACAACATATTTAATAAATTTTTTAAACTCCTCTTGCAAAACATATAATTCTAAAATTTTCATTTTAGGCTTTATCAATTTTATTTTTAAAGATAAGATCGTTTCTAAAAATTGCAAATGATTAAAATCATCACTGGAATAGATAAAAATATTTTTAATCATCTTATCTATTTTTATCATTCTTTTAATAGCCCGGACTTTCCAGGCTAATAATATTTTATATTCTTTTTCTAGGTCAGTCATTTTAATGTGAAACAAATTTAATTATTAAACCTCTTCGAAGTTTACATATGTATACATCTGTAGTGCTATTGAAAGCCTTGCCAACAAATCTATTGACTAAATCAATTCCAATTGCATCTATTAAACCGGCAACACCGACTAATCTTGATGTTTTATTAATAGGATCATAGATTTTCAAAATCCAATTTTTATTGATTTCTTTAGTAGAAAATTTTAAACCTTTATATATTTTTTTAACTTTCATTTACATAAAAATTTATAATTGCATTTTTACGTGCTGTTATTCGTTCATTTATTGTTTTAATTAAATATTTGACTTCATAAGAAAAAGCAATTTCTAAATTACAATCATCTAATTTAATTTTATATAATGCATATTCATAAACAGCATCTCTTTGTGATTGCAATTCTTTTATTTCTTTATCCTCAATTATTTGATTTCGGATAATTTGAAAATCTTTACTTGTTAGTATCATTTTTAATCTTTATTATTCGTTTATCAATTTCTGTAATTATAGCTAAACTTAAAGAATCATAGCAAATATCATAGTTGTTTGTATATACTTGCTTTATTTCTTCTAAAACATTAATTTCAGATTTAGTCTGACATTCGGCAATTATTTCTTTTAAAGTGCTAGGAATGCATATTTTTTCCAATCGTAAATCATCAGGCGTTAAATAATGAATTTCTTTTTTATTTGTTATTAATTTAATGTGTCCATCATGTTGATAAAAACCTGAATAAAGAGGATTTTTAAAATAAACTATTCCAGCGTAATCTTTAAACCTCAAATCATCTTCAGATAAGAATACAATTATATATTCATCACCAACCCTACTAATCGCCAATTTTGTATCCATAATTTTAATTTTTACTATTGTTTATTAATTGAATTTAAATTTTCTTCATCTTTTAAACATATTAAAATCATTTCTTGAAGTAATTTGAATATGTTTTTTCCTTTAGTTAATTGATGTAAAACATATTTAACTAAAAACCTATCCTGGAACTTTTCCAGAATAGGCATTTCTTTAAAAATTTGTTCTTTCTTCATATTAGTTTTTTTTCTTTTAAAATAGGATTTAAAAAATGATTGTTGTTGTATGTATCTTTTTCAATTAAATATCTTACTTCGATTAATGTCATAATTCGATATAATTCCAAAATAAGATCACAATTTATTTCATTTTCCATTTTCGCAGGAATTGAATAATGAGCTTGTACCAATTCATTTGAATTTTTCCATCGATCTTGAATATGATTATAACACAAATCAATTTCTTTTTGTTTCATTTTTCTAGTAATAGAAAAAAATTCAACTATTAAATCGTGAATGTCTTTTAAAACAATTGCTCTTCTGGTCATCGTTGCTTCCATAGTTGTAATTTTTAGTTATTAATTTAAAACTGTCTTGTACTACCAAAAGCCCGAACCTCTCAAGGTGTCGGGCTGGAATCCGCAAGAATTTGCGGAAACTTGCGGATTAATAAAATTCAAAATAATTAATAGATTTTCCTGTTTTTTTAGTAAGATGTTTATTAGATATAACAACACCCTTTCGCCTGTATTTTCTTGTAGGATTTTTATAACCTAAATAGCCCCCAATAGTTCTATGTTGTTCTCTATTCCCTTTAAAATTAATTTTTTGATGAATTGATAATTCAATATATTTTTTTCTTTCCATGATCGCAAATTTTTAAGTTATTATTAAAACGTTTCTTTATTATATTTAACGTCAAAAATAGTAAATAGTTACAATAAAACAAAAGTATTTTATATTTTTTTTACTTTTTTTTGCATTAATTTCTTATAACTTATTAATAATTACAATTTTATAAAAATAATTGCAAGTTATTTTGTGCGAATTTTAATTTTAAGCGACTTTTTTGGGTTTTTTTATATGTTCTTTCAAAAAAAATTATATGCTCTCAGATCGCTTTAAAATGGCAAATAAAAAGGGGTGGAAAAACCACCCCTAAAATTAACCAAAAAATGTACAATTACATACACCAGGGACAACTATCTTCTAAATAATAAAAGTCCTTTACTTATAGAATTAACAGATGCTTTAATAAAATCAACAATTTTATCTTTGTCTTTTATAACTAAATTATCTGAAATATAATCAATTAATTCAGTTGTTTCTTCTTTAGACAAATCCTTAATTTCATCGTCAACCTGTTTAAAATCAAACGACAAATAAGTTCTGAAGTTTGGAACCAATATTTTTATAAAATCAATAATGAAACCAAACCACCCTTTTCTTTCATTCAATAATATTTTTTGAATTAATAATTGTAATTGGCATAAAGCCAAAACAATAATTTTTAAATTTTGTATTCCATATTTTTCTTTCATGATATTAGTTTTTAATGATTATTCAATTTCTTTTTCTGCACGTAGTAAAAATTTAATTGTTGCTTTTGCAACCCTTTCAATAAAATCTTTAGATTGAATAAGTTTCCAATCAATAACATTATCAAAAAAACCAAGTTCACCCAATACTGAAGGACAATCTGTTTTTCTTAAAACATAAAAATCAACTTCTTTATCAAGATCACCATCACTTTGATCTTTTCTAAATTTTACATTTGGAAACTCTTCAATAAGACATTTACCCCAAATTGTTGCATATTTATCTGATTTTGTTTCCCCTATTGAAGTAAATATTTCAAAGCCTGATCCATTTCCGCCGTTTAAATGTATTGCAAGATATAAAATATTATATTTGCCCTTAAATTGTGCGGTTGCACCATCTGCTAAAAGCACCCTGTTTTCTAAAGATAAATCCAAATTAGTTGCTGACACATCAATATAAGGTCTATCATAAGCAGCCCAAATTTTTATGATTGCTTCTTTTATTTGTCTGTTAATTACACCTTCATAGGCTATTGAACCGTCTTTATGTTTAAACATTTTTCTTGGTGCTGTTGTATAAACAGATTGACCATTTTCATTTCGAACCACGCCACCATGACCAGCATCAAATATTGGCAATAATAATTTTTTCATGATTATTCCTTTTTAGCCATTTTGGCAACTGTTTTAGGCGCAACTGAATATGTAAGCAATGCAAACAAAACAGTTAAAAACGTCGGTTCGCTCATCTTGCTTTGCATATACATTCCTATAAAGGCAAATACTATAGCTGCAATCATAGCCAACAACATTTGCAGATTTGTAGAAGATTTCTCTATTGTTTCTGCATTTTTATTGTACTTTTCTAAAAACCCAATTTTTTTATCCATAATTTTTTCCTCCTTTTTTAGTATATAATTGTACTATCTTGATTTTGTTACTATATCAATAATCTGATCTTGATAATCTTTTAAATCATTTTTTATTTCAATTCTCTGATCATTCAAGCTCTGATTAAAATTTTTTCCCATTTCCAGCATAGCATCTTCAAAACGATCCATTCTTTTATTTAATTCTTCATCTCGTTTCAAAGATTGTTGTTCAACTCTCTGCAATTCTTCTTTATCTGCTTTTTTATTAATTGCTTCGCCTCTTAACATAATTGCAGATGTTAATAACGAAACAATAATCGTTATAACTGCATAAATTAATCCTTTTTTAATTTCTTTGCCCATGATATAATCGTATTAGTGGTTATTAATAATGAACATCCTGTCAAATAAATAATACCAACCAATTTTGATTGAGGCGAATTAATAGTTTTTGCATAAGTATCGTAAGGCATATTCAATAATGTTAATTCCCTTATAATACAGGCAAATAACATAACCCCTCCTATAAACATATATTGTCTTTCTATTTTTTCTCTTGTTTCTATATATCTGGTAATAGTAATTACTAAAAAAGCACCATAAACTAAAGAGAAATAAAAAATACTCCAATTCGTGCATGTTATTCCTAATAAATCATTTTCAGAATAACAATATAGAGGTGAAAAATTATCATAAATAACACCAGCTAATAAAAATATTAAAATAGCTATAAAATAAGACATGTTAATACAATTTTGGTTTTGGTTGTGGTTGTGATGGTTTTGGTTTCATTGGGTGTCCTGGTTTAGTTGCTTTTGTTTTCATGTTTTTGTCCTCCTAATTTTATTTAAATAATAAATATTGTAAAATTTCATCGAATGAAAGCAATCCTGATAAAATCAAAAATATAATCAAAACAATCAAAGTTGATTTTATAGGATTTTCTTTCATATATTTTATGAATGGTATATTATAAAAAGCATTGATTTTATTTTCTAACTGATTTACTTTATCCTCTAATTTATCAATTCTTTTTTCTTGTTCATGAACTAAATCAATTTTTTCACGAACTAAAGCCCGTAAACCAGTAAATCCTGATTTTATTATTTCTTTAATTTCTGTCATTGATTTATTCGTAATGATATTTAATTCTTATTTCATAAAATCTTACGTCGTTACTGCTATTTGTATTATTAACATCTAATGAAACCCATGCTGCATAATCTGGCAATGTTATTGATGTTGCTAAAGTTTCGTAACTAGAATCTCCTGTTTCACCATTTCCAATATCTATAACACTTCTAAGGTTTGTTGTTGTTCCATCATGATCTGTATGATCCATACTAAAATCGAAATCATCACCACTCGCATCTGTATAATAATAAATAGTTAACGAATCTATCACCACACTTTTCCCATTACATAAACTATGTACATTGAAGGGGGCATAAATAATCCCATTGCTTAAAGACGGCGTTGCATATCCATTTGTTGGATAATAATCAACTCCACCCGAACCATCCAAAAAATCAAAAAATCCAATATGTACAATATTAGTATCAAAAATATCTGCTATTGAATCACTAATTTGATTACCAATTATTTCATATATAGATGTATCTTTTACATATAATGTATCTTTTGTATTAAATTTTGTATAATTAATAGTGGTGTCAGCTTTTATTAAAAAAGCACTCGTTGGTGATAATTCATTTAATTGAAATAAAAAATTATCTTGTGAAATAGTAAAATTGCTTCTTATTGCTGAACTTATTTTACCATTTCCAACTTTTAATATAATTTGATTTGTATCAATTTCAAAATATCCGCCTCTATTGATATTAAAATCATTAGTATTAAACATTACAAATTTATTACTATCTAATTGATCAATACCTGCTGAATAATCCCAACTTCCAGATAATTGACCTACAACACAAAATAAACCAGTTTTATACATTTCAAAATCTATTCCGCCCCAACTATCATTTCCTACAAATGCAATTGAAGTATCTTCTAAAATAAAAGCTTTATAAGTTGCACTTGAATTTGCTGCATTACCTAATGATAATTTTCCGCTACCATCGATATAATTACCAAAACCATTATTTATTCTAACATTGCCACCGCTTTCTATTAAACCATTTGAAAATGTATAAGAAGTAATTGAATTATCAACATATTCTTTTGTTGATAATGTATCACCACTTGTTATGTGTTCAACAGTACTATCATTTAAAATGAAATATCCTTTTATATAAAAACCCGTATCAATGGCATTTATTTTTGGTATTAATTGATTATTTGCGACAACAACATTATCAACTAAGTCTAAATATGTACTATCCCCATCAGCTCTAATATTAGTAGGCAAATTCTCATAAGTACCTCTTAACTTTACATTTGAAAATTCATTTGCATTTAAAAGATTTGTAACCGTATTAAAATAAACTTGATTGGCTGACTTAGATTCAAATGTCGAATTATCCATATAAAAAGCATCTGTAATATTTTTAAAATAAAGGCCTTGATTCTTACCCGGTGTCTCATTATTATTAAATGCTCTGGTATCTGTAAATCTTAAACCTATGTCTGTACCATCCATTAAAGCTCCCCTTACCACAACATCCTGTGCTTTAGTCTGAATACAATACGGATTCGTTGATCTAAACGAACACATCGCTGTAAAAGTGTATGGCGATGTCGAATATAGTCCAGCTGTTAACACACAACGTGTCAATCTTGCTTGAGTATAGTCATCTAATGTAACCCTAAATCCATCAAATATACATTCTTTAAATTCATGCATCCCATCCCTCAAATCCGTCTCCACACTTGAATTAAATTCTATATGTCTAAATGATATATTACCAGCATCAGTTCTTTGAGATAAAAAGTTCAACCAGTTATCACTAGCTGCTTGGTTGTTTATTATTGTCTGTACCGAATAAACTTCAGTACCTGCTGACAAGTTAGTCTGAGTCTCTATTTCATTTGCATCATGTGAACATATAGGCTGGTATGCTGTACCCTTTAAAAGAAAACTATCCCTATACGCATTTGCTGCCCATGTTCCCGTCGAAGTATACTTAAAAGGATTTGTCCCATCTGGCGTAAACGTAATACCTGTTTCAGCTAGGTTTAATGTTCCTTTAAATAAGATTACAGCACCGTGTGCAATAGTCATGTTATCTAAAATACTCTTATCTGCCGCTGTAAACTGAAATGTCCCAACACCTAAATAAATAGTGTCTAACACATCATCATCCAATCTCTGTGCTATATCACTTAAAGCACCGTTTATTGTTGCAAATGGATTCCCACTAGTTCCATCCCCCGTTACGTCGTCGCCATCTGTCTCAACATATATTCCTCTACTTGCTGTCTCAGACGGTTGTATTAAAACACTGGTTTCTACAGTATCAGCTATCACTGTTCTTGTTTTAATAGAATCGTCTACAGTCAAGTTCTTGTTCATCCATATATTACCAACTTTGTTTATCTCAAACTGATCCACCATAACAACATCACCAGTATCCCTTGTTCGTATAGTTAATCTACCAGGCAAGTTCGTTGATCCCGGATCACCGTCCACTTCAACCAGTATCTGTGCACCTGCACTAACTGTACCCGGACCTAAATAACCATTCCAAGTAAAGTTACCAAGGTTATCACCGTCCAGTACCGTAGTCGTATTCTCTTTTGTACCACGTCCTTTCTTAAAATTCAATGTCGGTGCAATGGTTGTAGCGCTGTAATACTCCCACAATATTGTATCACCTTCAAGGGTAACGAAATAATTTTTATTACTTGAATTAACCCCCAGATACTTCGTATTCGTCGTATCTATAATAATAACACCTACTGTAATTGTATCAACATCAATATATTTTGCATCGTTATAATTTGTATATAATGAATCTATTCCAGTTCTTTTATCTGTTTTCAAATAAATACTATCATTTTCTTGTTTCCAAAGTATATTTTGATTTGTTGTATCAACATCATATTTCGTTGCAATAACATTAGTATCACTAAAACTAATCAAATCTTGATCTGTTATATGTTGATCAATTGAATCACCAACCTGATCTTTACGAAGCAAATCAGTCCTTAGATCAGAAGCCGTATCAATTAAAGCGATTCTTATATCTGAAGATGTGTCTGATAATTCGGTACGATCTATCAATTCATTATCAATAATTCCCTGATCTAACGAATCATTAAACTCATCTTTACGAAGTAAATCAGTTCTTAAATCTGAAGCCGTATCAACTAAAGCCGTCCTAACATTAGAAGATGTATCCGATAATTCAGTTCTATCCACTAATTCATTGTTTATTATTCCCTGATCTAATGAATCACTAAAATCTGACTTTGGCAAATAATCATTAAGATTTTCATTAGTTGTATCAATGTCATATTTAGTGGCTATTTTATCCGTAGTATCACTAAATTCAACATATCCACTTACAGAAATAGGTTCATAATTATCCCTTACCCATTTTTTATTGGGTAATGTATCGCCATACATATGATCAATTGTTGAATCACCTAATGTAATATTATCATCAACATATATTGCTTCACCTTCCCAAATTTGCGAATACAAACCAAAAGGCATTAGTATTAATAATAAAACAAATAATTTTTTCATAATTTTTTAGTTTAAGTTGTGTATGTGTAATTATATCGTACATTCCATTTAATGCTGACAGTACCCCCTGTAACTGTTATATATAATATTGTACTGCTTTTAAATGTCTTAATCAATTCATTATTAGAATCTTTAGTTGAAACAATTGTTCGTTCTCTCATAATATCATCTTCACCAAGCGAAGTTCCTATTTTTACTTTTGGCGAACCGCTTATATATCTAATATCAACAGATTCAAGCTTAGTATCTGCATCAATAGTCCTAGTGAATGAAGATGCTTTCGATTCATCCAATATCGTTTGTTCTGCCTGATTTTTATAATCAGTAAATTCTTTTATCAAATTTTCATAAGTAATATGAAAATCTGCAATATCAGAAACGATATATAATTTCAGTCCTGTTGGATCAGAAATTTCTGTGAAGTCTAATATTGTGAAATCATCCATGATACAAAATTATTTAATTAATATTTTCAATTCTATTTATTGTCATTTTATTATTAAGTATTTGTTAACATTATGGTTCATCTGCACCACTCGTTAAAATTTCATCAATTTTTGATGGTGTAATATCACCAGTTGATGGTGTTGCCGGTATTACACTTGGAACCGGCGTTGGTGGCGAAGGTGCTCCGGGTGCTGCTGTTGGATGTACATGCTGATTAAAGGCACTCACCAGATCATTGAATTTATCGTTTAATTCATTATACGCCTCTTCTAATTTAGAATATCTAACCATGTTGTCATCTTCACCACCTATTTTAATTATCCCTTCATTAGTTAAATGAATTTGTGTAATTTCATTACCATCTAAATCATTTGAAAAAATTCGTATTTCTCCAAAAGAAGCCAATACATTTTCATTAATAATCCCTAATAAAATATTTGCCCCTTTTTCACCTGTTTTTGCATAGATTGCCCTATATTCTAAATTAGGGTTTGAATCAATACCAAAAGGAACCGAATAATTAACTGTTTGTACATCTTTTTCGCCTAATCGCAAAACTTTTATTATTAGTTTTCCTTTTACTAAGGCTGTTGATATTATTTTACTTATTCTTATCATGCAATAAAATTTATTGGTTGTTCACCACTAAAACATTCAGGTAATACACATTTAATTGTTGCCTTTTCGCCTTCAGATGTTCCTTCAATGTCAACATCTTCGACAAAAAAAGAAGTCCTATTTGGTATATAATTTGACGGGCTTATAATATCAATTATATTATTTGGTAATATAATTCTCGATTTTTTACCATCATACCACCTCCAACGATCCGTAACCACTGTTAATTTAATATTTCTTAATTCTGATCCTCTTATATTTTTGGCAAAATTTAAAATTTGATCATTTTGTCCGCTTGTTTGCTCCTTTGTTGTTGGTCTAAACTGACTTATTAACGTGTTATCAACAATTTCCTCACCTGCAACATCAACATCAAAAGAAGCTTGTCTCAATACTGTTATTTTAGAATGTAAAGCTTGTCCATTAACAGATAAACTAATTCGTGTTGATGGTACACCTTCACGATAAGTTGCAATTGATGGTCTGTTTATTTTTGGTCTTGTTAATAAAAGGTTTCCTAAATTATCATGTGATAAAATTAATCCTCTCTGACTAGCCAAATCAGTCAAATAACCTTTAATATCCTGACCTGCTTCTGCTGTTGTTTTTTCATAAATTTTACTAGCCAATTCCGTAATATTAGTATCTATTTTTAAATTAAGATTGAAAGGTTTAATCAATATTTCAATTATTTCTTTTAATGATAAATTATCAAATTGCAAAGGATAAATAGTTGTTGGAATTTGGCAATCTTCTAAAATTCCAGGTTTTGAATATCCAGATAAACCAACTGTTGTTTCTTTATTTTCTATACTTGTTGAATTATTTAATGCAGTTCCGGTAATTAATTTTTCATCTTGATAAAAAACTTCAACATCATGATAACTCAAAGGTTTGAATAAATTTTTTTGCTCTATGTTCATTTGATCATAAATACCATCAATACTAAAAGCTGAAGCAATGGCATTATATTTCAAATTCAAAGTAAATGTATTGAAATACTGAAAACTTTTACCTCTTATTTTAACTCTTAAACTCATATATAATAAATTACTTGTCTATCTTTTTCAATGTTTAAAAATTCATTTAATCCAATATTATTAGTTTCAATAAATTTTTCTAAATTTTCATCATTTTCATCTAATTCATAAAATTTATGTGTTAATAATATGATATTAGAATCTTTAGTCAAAGTATATGTTCTTTCTTGTTTAGAATTAAATGCAATTTCAAATAAATTTGCAATGGTTAAATTAATCAGTTCACTAGCTGAATTTAAACTAACAAAATCAGGATGATAACTATCTATATCATCTGCACGATCAGTCTGATTTTCATCAAGTATCTGTATATAATTATTATACTCATCCAATAATTTTTGTTGTTGACCAATTACTTTTGTTCTAACTTCATAATCTGGTTCTGTAACTGAAACAACTTGCTGTGCCCCTAAAACACATCCTGCTATTACTTGATACTGCATTTTATCTGCAATAGTTCTGGCCTGGGATGTTATCCCTTCAATATTTGTGTTTAAATAATCTAAACTTTCTTGTAATACATTATATCTTGCTTGGACTGTTTGCGTAACTTTAATAGGATAATTAATGACATTTTGCATTGCTCTTATTAAATTCAAACCAGTTTCAGTAAAATCATCTATTACAGTTAAAGCAATGTCAACTAATGCCTTAAATTCATTCAATTCATTTTCATCATCAATTATTGCACTATAAGTTTGGTCTAACTCTTCAGTAATTATTTTCAGATCGCTTCTATTAAATTCATTTACATTATCAAAATCAATGGCTTGATTTGTATTTAATGTTTCTAATGATGTATTTATATTATCAATGGCTACGGCTTCTGGTTTTGGATAACCTTCGCCTAATGTTTCAATAACGGTACAAGTAAATTTAGTTACATTATAAACACTATTATCTTGTATTAATCCCAATGGTTGACATGTTATATTTCCGTAATAAGGGTGTGTTAATTTCCATGCATTTTTATTGCGTGCTGAAATTTCAAAATTATTACCAATATCCAAATGATCTTCACCATCAAAATAAAATTCCAATGGAAACCTACGACCTTTTGCTTTTTGCCTTCGAACCAATGATCCTTCAACATTAATAAATTCAAATATGGTTAAATTATAATCCTGGGTTTTAGTAGCATTAATCCACTTTGGTCTATATTCCAACTTATCACCAGTTGTAATAACAAATTCATTATTTAAATTATCTAACCAACTCATATTGCTTTTTTAATTCGTTTTTCAAATTGTTTAATAAAAAAATCATTCCCTTTCTTTGCGCTAATCAAAGATGCAGGTTTTATAAAAGGTCGTGCCCTCACCGAAACATCACGACCTTTTTCATAGGAGGCTATAGCCTCAGTTTTCACAAAAGCCTTTCTGTTATTTCCGTTTCCAGATAATTTAACTTTATTAACAATAAATGCAGTCATTCCCGACCTTGTATTGCGTAACATAAATTTATTTGTTCGTTCTGCAATTATAGCATCTGCAATAAATTGTGATTTCTTTGATCTTCTTTTATTTGGTCTGCCTTGTACCATTCTTTTATTTGATAAATAATTAACTCTTCTTACTTGCCTTGCATCTGATCTTCCAACACGTGCACCTTTCATATATATGAATGATCGTTTTTTTAAACGTCCCCCTAATTCTTGTTTTTCTAATTCCCTGGCTGCTATATTTTGCCTTGGCACAATACCAACTTCAGAAAACATACTATCAACATTAAAACCTTTTGCTTTTTCAACACCAGAAAATCTTTTAAAAAATATCTTATTTCTTAAAACAAATTTCTTTTTAGTCATTAATGGCAATGTATTTTTTTTGACATCGAAAGCCATATTATTTAAAGTTTCCCTAACAGTAACCGGAAAATCTGATCTTTTCATTTTTTCAAGTTTATTAGCAAACTTTACTATTTCTTTGTTATTTATGTCAATAAAATGTACAGCCATTATCCAACAGTAATTATGTTATCACCTTCAATTCCAATTAAATTATCACCTTCAATTCCAATTATATTTCCAGTTGCAACAAAATCAATTAATAATATTGCAACCGTATTTGCTGGTTTTAAAGTTAAAACTAATTTTCTAAATTCAATTTCTAAATCTGGTCTTACTTTTGCCCGATCAGGATAAGTTTCACCACAAATAAAAAATGTACCTTTTAAATTTTCTGATGATCCGATTGAAAAAGGTTCATTTTGTACTGGCACATTCGCAACTAAATCTAATACGTTTCCGCCGTGTTCAATATCTTCACTATGTTCTAAATCAGTTCCTAATTGATGAGCCCCTTCAGATAAAACATCATCATAATAATAACCGCCTCCACCATCTGGAAATCTATTTTCATGTACATAAACATCAAATCCTGCACGCCTCAATTCTCTTTCAATAAACGTATAATTTTGACGATAAATTTCATCACCAGGATAAGCATATTTACGTAAAATTAATTGTTTTCTTGTTTCCAAATTAACACCAGGATCGACTTTTAAGTTTAATCTTTTTTCCCAAAGTGAAGCATCGGTTTCTGTAAAATTATCGTTATCTGGCAAAATTCTGTATAATGTACTTAATAAAAAATCATATGCACGGGCTTCTGATTTGCCTAATGCATACAAAGTTTTTTCAATTATTGAATTTTTGGATATTTTAAACGCCCTGCCTGAAGGAAAAAGCTGTTTAGTTAATTTTAATATGTCATCAAATCTGCTCATATTACGGATTTATAATTAAACTTTCTAAATATGGATAATTCCCATATGTTGCCGGCGTTGTACCAAATGCATAAAAAGTAACTGGTGTCCCTCCTATTTCCATTATTAAATTTGAAAAGAAAATATCTGATTCAATAGCAGATGAAACCGCCGTTATTATTTGAGAAATATATAAAATATCATTTCTATTTTCACCATCTGCACCTGCAATATAAGGTCTAACAGTATATAATAAATCAATAATAGAATTTTCGATTGCATTTACAACTGAAGCACTATCATCTGTTAATCCTTCAATTGTAATAGTTACGCCAACAGGCACAACAGCCAACACTTCTAAAGTAAATACGCCAACAGGTCTACGCCCTTTACCAGTGTCCGGGTCTATTTCTATTGCATCTCTTACATCGTCTAACATACTAGTCGGCGGTACGCCTTCCGGTTGTCCTGGCTGGCTATCATCTGGCAATGCTTCAACAAATACTTGTACAGCATAAATTTGACCGTCTTTTGTATATGGATAAGAAGTTCTTACCCCTGCAACATCTAATGACCAAATAACATAATCTTGAGCCGCCCCACCTTGTACTTCAATTCGAAAACTATCCAAAACAATTTCACGATAATCTTCTATGTCCTCTGCTGAAACTGGTGTTGTATCAACGCTATCAACATAAGCTAATGAATCAATATTTGCAAGCGGCGAAGTTAATTCTAATTCATCGTCAATATCCAATTGCGATTCGGTTCCAGGCGTTAAAGCCCTTACATTTACTTGACCAGTTGTGCCAACAATAAATATTTGTGCAGTTACTTCAAATAAATATCCTTCATTAGTTGAATTGATTGTACTTTTATATAATGTCCCTTTTGGTATTACTGCACCATTTTGTCCAGTTACATTCAAAATATATACACCAGCAATTGCAGGATTAGGGTTTCTTTGAATTTTAACCCTACCAAACCTTTCTAATGTGCCACCGTTGTTTTCACTTTCTGCTGTGTCCGCAAATATATTTTTTTGAACTTTTGCGGCTGCTAAATAATATATTTTCAATTTACCAGCCTGTACTGTAGCTAAAGACCTTAAAAAAACTTTTCCGAACCAATTTTGGGTAATACCTAATTCAGTCCTTAAATCGTTTTCAATTTGTGTCCTTAATTCATTTATTGTTGGTATATCCATAATTATAATATTATTTTCTGAATAATAGTGTCTTTTGTTCTATCCCAAATTAATTTATATATTCCGGGATCATCAGATTCTTGAATTTTCACAATGATTTGTATTCTATCGTTATCAATTATTTCAGTTTCAATGGAAACTTCGCCTAAATCATTTAAAAATTCTAGGTCGCTTCCAACTAATTTTTCTAATTCATATATACCTTCACTAGAAACCTCAAATTGTTGCAACGACCTTTCAACATCGCTATTCATTTGTGCTTCAGGTTCATTTAATAAAAATACATTTCCCCACCAATCAAACCTTTCAACACCCTCTTCTTCTTCGCCTATTGTGTTGGCTTCTGTATTGCCTCCAAACATGCCTAAATACGGTTGGTTTGTCCAACCATCAACAGTGGCTAAATCACCATTGATTAGTTCAAAATCACCACCGCTTCCTGATTCATATATCATTACGTCAATCATGGCATTTGTGTATTAGTTAATATTGGTATAAACGCCGGATTGCTTTTAATTCCAACGTCTTTATCAGTTCTGTTTGTTAATTCTATTTCAAGTTGGTTCCTTTTAATTTCTTCATACCTTTCATTTTGTACTTCATTCTGAGCCTTAACAATATTAATTTTTTCAATTGTTTCAGGTTCTCTTTTCTCCACTAAATCTTCATCTAACCGTCCCCTAAAAGTTTGTATTTTTTCTGCACCCCTAGCTGCAAATTTCATTCCTGGTATTTTTCCTATTAATTTTAATAAAATTTCAATAGGTTTTAATAAAAATGACAATATAGCTTTTCCGATTGCTTTTAATCCAGCTAAAAAACCACCACTTTTGAAAGCATTTTTTATTCCATTCCAACGATCCTGCATGAATGCAATCAATTCTAAAATTTTCAATAATGGAAATACTATTGATAATATTTGAAATACTGCTGAATTGCTAAACTCATCAATTTTGGCTTTTACTTTATCCCATTTTTTAATTAATAATACAATTGCAACAATTAATAATAAAATTCCTGTAATTATTAAACCAATTGGTGTTGCAATAAATGCAGCATTTAAGGCAAGCCAAACAGCTTTTAAAGCCCCTGTTATAGCAGTCCACGCAACCATTAATGCAGAAACAATTTTAATGGTTACACTATAAGCAATTAATGCAGCTTTATTTAATACGATCCCTTTTGTTAAAGTTCCAAACAAAGCGGCTTGAATACCTAATACAATATTATAAGCAATCGATAATGCTTTTGCAATTTTTATTGCTAAACTTATTCCTTTTACAATTACGACATACCATATTAACACCTTTATTGCTTTAAATACAAATTTAATTAATGCTTTATTTGCATTTAACCAATCTTTTGTGCCCCTTGCTATTTTTGTTAAACTTTTTATGGCTGCATCTATTTCTGGTTGAAATGTATCACCAATAGCAATTGCAATTGCCTCAAAAGCTGATCGCATAGCTGCTAAAGCTCCACTTAAACCAGTTCGCATGAAAGAAGCCATTTTTTGGGTTATTTTATCTGCACTTTTTATTTCATCACGATAAGCTTTTAATTTATCTGCACCCTGATCTAATAAAACACTAATAACTTTATATGATCGTGCCCCAAATATAGTTGACAAAGCAGCCGCCTTTTGCCTTGAGCCCATTTGTTTAGTTGCTTTATTAACATCTCCAATAATATCAAGAAAATCCCTAAAATTACCATGACCATCGTCAACTTTAATTCCTAAATTTTTAATTAATTTTGCTGCTTCACCTGTTGGTTTTGCCAATCTAGTTAAAGCCATATTTAATTGAGTGCCAACTTTTGAAGCATCACCAATTGCACCAATTGAACTACCTACAATTGCAGCCCATGTATTAATATCTTGACCTGCCAATTTTGCGGCTGCACCGGAACCTGTAATTGTAACGAGTATTTCTTCTAAAGATTGAAACTCTTTTCCTGATTTCAACTTATTTAAAACATTTGAAACCATTTCAAGGTTTTGTGCCATTATTTTTGGATTATCGCTTTTTAATCCAAAAGCACCTAATGCTTTTCCTGCTATTAAAGAGGCTGTTGCTAATTCAGATTGAGATGCTGTTGCTAAATCTAAAACTGTAGCAATACCAGCCATTGATTGTTCTACATTGAACCCGGCTGCTGCCATGTTGTTTAATGCTTCAGCAGCCTGGGCACTTGTAAATTCAGTTGTTGCACCTAATTCAATTGCCTTATCTCTCACACGTTTAAAAACATCACTTTCACGATCAAATATTTGAAATTTTGCGGCGGCGGCACTAATATTTTTATCAAGATCAACAACAGCTTGTGCCCCTTGATAAAATGCCATACCTAATGAAATTCCGCCAACTAAAGCCGCAATTCTGCCAAATTTCTTTGCCAACATATCAACAGGCTTGTTTAATCTTCTTGCGCCCCTTTCAGCACGTGCGAACCCTGTTTCAGTTTTTGACGCAAACCGCATCGAGGCTTGTTCCATGCGCTTTAAAGGTGCTGTGAATTTATCAACAGCCTTGTAAATACTTGATATTGAAAATTTAGCTGGCATACTATTTTGTTTTTATACTTTCTTGCATTTCTTTAGCATCGTTATACCAAAATATTAAACCATACATATCTAAATCATCATAGTATAATTTTTCAATTTCAGTAGGCGAAGCCCAATTGTAAGAACGTGCAACACTTATGATATAGGTTTCAATTCTTTTATCAAATCCTTTGAATTCATTTTCAATGAATCGAAACAAATTATCAAAACCTACATCTATAAAAAATATGTAGCAATACAACTAGAAAGTTGAAAATCACTACTATCCAAAGTTTTAATGTGAGCAGTACTTTCATCCGTTAAAACTGCAACATAAGCTTCTAACCTTCCATTAATATCTGTTTGTTGAATTCCTTTCAATCTGGCATTGATTACGCCAACCTGGATACGTGTTTTAAAGGTTAATTCTTTCATCCGATCATTAGGAAACTTTAAGGTTTGAATAAATTGTTTAGATTTACTATCAAACCTTAAAGAACCTTCCTGAATTGCAGCAATAATTTCCTCTTCCATCTCTTTTAAATCTTCACGTTTTTTATTGCTCACTCGTTTTTCTTCAATCCACTTCTCAAATTCCTGAGAAGCAATTTCTAATGTAATTGTACTCATTTGTTAAATTTTAAATTGGTAATAATTTGCCGCCACCATTAACCTTTAAGGTAATTTGTGCGGTGTTCGCATTCCCTTGATTGTCTCCTACTGGTGCACCTTTTCCGCCCCAAACAGTCCCGTTTATATGGGTAAATGTCCAATCAGATTCAATCGGGCTATCAATCAAATCCTGTATTTTATGTACAGTATTGTTAGTTTCCATATCCCAGGCAACAATTCCTTCCATAGACCATACTTTGCGGTTTTTTTGTCTAATGATTTCGCCACCACCAGTGACCATATTTTGATCGTCACTATTCATATAACCACCAGGGTCTAATGTGAAATCCTCTGCTGACTTAGGATGAAATACAAAGCTTCCAAGTGTTGGATGTTTGCATGTAATTTCTACTATATCACCACCGTTAAACATATTGTATAATTTTTAAGTTATTTAATACCAAATGCAAATCCTGCAACTGCTGTTGTTGAACTAATCCTGGCTATTCCAGTTCGTTTATATTTAAACTGGGTTTCTAACCTATCTGGATTAGTATCACTTACCTGAACAATAATGTTATCCTTCATAAATTGTGGTTCTGCAATCAAAGCCCTTGCAGCTAAATCATCTGCAAAACTACTTATGATTTGTTTCCATTGTTTAGGCTTAATAGTTGCATCAACTGTAACTATTTGTTCGCTTGGAGCAATTGCGTTATCAACTACATTTATTTGCTCTAATAAATAGTATCCGTAACGAATATTCCAATCTAATTGTAAATTACGTGGATACCTAAATTGGGGTGGCACTTCACCATCAGGATGATAAGTTGTAACAAAATCTTGTACAATATATTGACCTGCAACCAAATCAATTGTTGAGGCTCCTTTTTTAACTAAGAAATCCCTATTGTTATAAACTGCCATGTCCCCAATATTACCATCAGTTGGAACTGGCATATCTGGATAAGATTTGGCATTTACATCCAAATGAGGTTTATTTTGTGCAATTAAAGCGTGTTGATAAGTCATGTTTGCGGCTGCCTCCCAGCTAAACCCTTTCGAATTTGGTGCTGGTGCTAAAGCATTCGTTACTTCTGCTTTTCTAGCATCGGTAATTGCTGCTAATGTATCCTTATCATCTTCTGTTGATCCCCAAATTGCAACGAATGGTTTCATAATAGTACCTTGATAACGCCCTGTTGGATTATCAGGATCAGGAATACCATTGAATGCTTCTAAGTCATCAAAAGTTGTTGCGCCGTATTGATTCACTACGATTGTATTCCAATCATTTCCAAAAGCACTTAAAGCATCTGCGATGCTTATTGCACCGGTTCCATCAGCCCTTGCATCAATTGCGTACGTTACGCCGGCTGCATTTTCGCCAACATCAAAAGCAACATACAATTCGGCTGCTGTAGCTCCCTCCCATTTGCTAGTAAATTCTAAGTATTCACTGCCTGGGGTATCAGTGTTTATATCAACAGTACATGGTGCACCTAATACAGCGTTAACAGCATCTTTAATTTTATTTAAGATTGTTAACATTGTATCAGTAGTCGTTACGCTAAACGCATAGTTTTCACCATCAACACCTTTTCGACCATTAATAACAACATAATGTGTTGCATTAGATGTTGGATTTGTTGAAACCGTTACGCTTGCATCAATTTGTGTTGCTGTAGCTCCACCATCAGAAGCTTGTGGGTAAACGATTGTTGGTATACCTCCTACACCATCACTTGAGACTGGTCGTAAAATTCTCATCATTTGGTGTATTGGTGAACCATAACCATAAAGATCACCAGCTTCTTTGGCACTTGTTATTTCTTTAGGATCAGTATCCAAACCGCTTTGTTTATCGGTGTTTGCTTCTCCTAATATTGCGATTCGTTGGGGCAAATTTGGAGTTGATAATTGAAAAGCACCTTTTTGTATCACGTACCCTACAATTCTACTTACCCTTTCTGCTCCAACTGCTAAACTAATTGCTGCCATATTATTTACGTATTTAAAATAAATTTATATCCTTTTTCTGTTTCTTCAATTTTCACAATTGTATCATTTCCATCTAAATCGATTGGTGTTTTAACTTCTTGATCTTCGTTATGTTCTACTCTAAATTGCACCCTGCACATTCTCATATTAGAACCATCTTCAAATCGTCCACCATCATCCATTAATATATTAAATACTGATGTTCGATGAATAAAAGTTGATGGAAAATCTAATTTATTGTATTGAGGGTCTTCTAAAATAGCCCTAACTAAACCAGCAAGCCTTTGCATTTTAACCGATGAATTATAATAACCCATATGTGTTGGATCACTTTTGCCAAAAGTATAAATGTCTATGAAATAAACCGTGTCTGATTTCTGCGACATTTGCGTTTCTTGACCTAGTTCTAAATTTGATAGGTTAACAGTTAAAACTTTTTCCTCTTCTTTACTTATTGGTGTAAACCTTTCAGTATAAACATTGGGGTCTAAATCAGGATTTGTCTGCAACGTGGCTTGGTTTGCCATTTCTAGTTTAAGAATAGCTGCAATTTGATCCCTAATTAATTCAAAGTTTTGAATAGGAATTTGATATGTTATTTTAGCTGCCATTATAATCGTTTAAAATACAAACTATTATTCCAAGTGTTTCATCAGGAAATGTTTCTGAAATTGAATAATTTTTAATGTTTCCCGTACTATCTGCATAATCAACTAGATGATTTAATAAACTAACTTCACCATTCGCATTACGAACTGGATAAGATTCATCTGTTAAATCACTTTCAACTAGTGTTATGTGAACATTTTTAGTATTAGAAGGTAAACCATCAGAATCTATACTATTGTGATGTTTTGAGGCTGTCACTTTAATATTAACTGATGGTGTACCTGAATGATGTTTTAAAGTTGCATCAACTTCAAATCCACCCGTTTTGATAATCCTTTTTATGTCCTCTTTAGCACGTTCTAAGGTCATTTTTTATTGGATTTGTTTTTATCAGATTTATTTTTATTGGATGTTCCTTTGTTCGATTCACCTTTAGGCTCTTCTTTCAATTCACCTTCAAGCTTTTCTTTAGGTTCGTTTTTAACCTCTTCTTTAGGCTCCACTTGATCTGATCCTGAATTTTTCTTGATTAATGAAATTTTTCCCATTTTTTCCATTAATTCAGCATGTCCAGGTGGCAAATCCTTTTCTGTTATCTCTTCGCCTCCATAATGCATTTTCTTTCCGATACCTTGTATCTCAAGAACATCGACCCTATATTTTTTCATCAATAATAAAATCTAATTCCAAAAAAATCAATATTGAACCTGAATTCATCATTTTCACCAATGATCCTAGTTCGCCAAATCGCATCTTGAACACCGGTGCTAATTTGAATTTGTTTGACCGTATCTGCACCCGTAGTCCAATAAATTGAATCTTGTATTTCGTAAGTATCACCATCCCAATCTTTAGATTCAAGATATATTTTCACGGTGTCAAAAGTTCCACCTGTTGAATCTAATTCTAAAAGAAGTGACGGCTTTATAAATTGATAAGTTTTTTTATGTATAGAATACATCCAAATACTGTCACCTGTACTAAAAACATTATCTTGATTCACTAAATACCTATATGTTTGACTATAATCTAATGCTTCATCAAACCCTGTTATTTGCCCATTCGTACCTAGTACGAACGCCAAACTTAATATCAATAATGCAAATATCTTTTTCATGATAATTAAATTTTAGATTTTATCCTGCACCACCTCCACTAGTATCTGCAACATTAGTGCTATACATTGCATCAACACTTACCGGCACTGCTAATCCGGCGGATGCAACCCCGAATTCATGTTTAACAGCCCTATCATCAACAGTACTAAATACATGGAAATCACCTTCAGTCATTTGTACAACTTGAGGCATTACAGGATTTCCGGTTTTAACTAATTTAGGAACCCCAGCAAATGATAAATCCAATTCTGCACCAACAGTTGGTAATATAAAAATATTATCTGTAGGCACATAAGGAGTTGCAACGCCTGAAGCATTATCATAAAATTGCGGATAAGTCCAAATATTGAATTTATAAGCACCATAAGAATATTGCCCATGAAATTCTGCACCTTCACCCATATCTTGAGGCATTCCAATATCGATTAAAGCAATTCTCCTTAAATCACCTTTCTTCTGTACTATTGGATTATTAATAAATGCATTGAATGCTGCTTCGCCACAAATAACATTAAAAGTACTGGCACTTGTACGTCCTTTAGTCCTTATAAATTTTGCACCTTCTGAAAGAATAATTCCAGGATCAACAGTATCAACAGACCATAAATCACCGGCTGCTGTTGTTGGCATTGAATCTGCTTTTCTCTTATAATCAATATTATCACCAGTATTTAATTGAACAATACCTGAATTCAGAACTTGTGAACATTGAAGTTCTAAAGCCCTTTCGATTTTATCCTTTAATGGTTTTAATTGATTAATTGCAGATTGTACGGCTTGTATTAATTGCCCCTGAGTTGGAGCAGCAAGCGAACCAAATACAACATCATAATGATCAATGTCGGTTGCATCAAAATATTCACGATAATAAGGAGGTTGAAAAATTTTAAGATTATGCTTCTTAATTTCATTTCGGTTTCCTTCAGTACCACGTAAAACATCAACTGCTATTTTTTCAGTTCCACGTCTTACTGCAATACTTATCAATTTTGCTTCGGTTGTCTTTTTTGTAAAAAAAGAACGTAAAAATCCAGTTGGTTTAATTCTTAATAATTCATCGAATTTCGCCAGTAAAGCCTGGGTAAAAACTGGATAACCTTGAGTTGTTGGTATCATAATTTTTTCCTCCTTTTTTTATTCGTTATCATATGCAGCCAAATCATCAGTTGCACGTAAAATTATACCTGCTGTATCGGATGCGATCCTATCCCTATAATTACGATCGCTTACATCCGTATCAAGATCATCGGAACCATCAAAAATTAACTTTTCTTCTGCAATTTCTCCACCGATACAAATATTTATGTCTTTATTATCACCATCTTCAATAGTGATGTTTTCAGCGCATACGCCTGTTGGAAATTGGGAACCGTCGCCGGAACCTGATTTCATAATTGCGCCTTTTCCAGTTGCGCCGATAGTACCAATTACCATACCAGCTTCAAGTTCTAAATCTGCACCACTTGCTGCAATATTTATCGTTCTATAAATATTATTTCTAATAAATATTTTGGAAAAATCATACTTAAAATTAGCTTGATTATTTCCTAAACCTGATTGTTGTGTTACTTCACTCATAGCGTTACATTTTTAACAATTTCATTTACTAATACCTTGCTTTTTTCTTCATCTTCATCTTTAGGTTTAGGCGTTTCCTGTTTAACATTCTTTGTGTTATCTTTTTCAAGATCATTCAAAGTTTGCATTGAAGATGCTTTTACATTCAGTTCAGCCATAACATCAGAAGTGAATTCATCACCTTCTTTTATGGCTTTGACCACTCGTTCATTATCTATATTAAGATAAGCGAGATAACTTTTAACCCTTGTCCTTTCTGCTTTAATACCATCTTCTTTTCCAGCTTCTTTGCCTTCATTAAAGATTGCATTATAAACATCAGGATGTTGAGTTTTCAATTCATCTTTTGTCATAATTTGAATTTTTTGTTCAACATTTATTTTATTTTTATTGTCGTTTTCTTCTATGCGCCCGTGCATATTTTCATCATTATCATATTCAATCCCGTTTGAATCTTGATCTTCTGAAAATGTCGAAAAAGCGACTAAAGTTTGACTAATTGCTTTCATTTCTTCAGGTTCTAATCTATCTATTTGATGGACTAGACCAATTTTTTTTGCTTCTTTAGCAGAAACCCAAATGTCACGTCTTTTTTCACTATTAAATAATTCATCAATAGTTATTCCGGTTATTTTTTCAAATTCATCTTGTTTGATCCTCTTTTCTAATTTATTTCGTATATCTTGATTGACAGAATCTAACAATTTTTTATCATCTTCATTTTCAACATAACCGCTCGCACGATGAACCATAAATTTAGTTACATCTAATGCATGAACTTCATCAAAGTAAAGACTAAGCATGAAACCCATACTTGCAGCATGACCATCCACTTTTAAAATATTTTTTCCGGTTCTTTCTTTAAGTGCCGCAATCATTCCCCATCCTGCGAACACTGATCCACCCGGACTATTTAACCTAACAATGACATCTTCATCTTTAGGTATTTCATTCAATTGTTGAATAAATTTTTCGGCTACAAAACTGTAAATTCCTGAATAAATTAATATTGTTTTCATTGCTGAGGGTTTAGCTGGTTCAAAACTAATATATTTTACTTTATTATTGCTTAGCCATGATTTGGCTTCTGAAGCTGTATAATTTTTAGTTGGAAATCTTAACGCTTGAACTAAAGGCTGGTCGGCTGGTTTATCACTGCCTTTTAATTTGCCCCAAATAATACTAATTGTATTAGGCACGGTTATTAATCCCGATCCTGGCAAAACTGCCTTGCCTCCTTTTGTTCGCCTGAAGGTGTCCGGGTTAAAATTACCCGGTTGCCGTATTCGTGCAGCATGTTCATTTGGATATGGCATTATTTTAAAATTAAGGTTCTAAATAAGCTAATTAAATTATCATTACTGTCTGCAATTATTATAATTCCAGATGTAAGTTCAGTAATTTTTAGATCACCTGAAACTGTTAGATCATAAGAAAAATTTAACTTATTCCAATCAGTTCCATCAAATCTATACATGACCAAAGTATTTATGTTTTCATCAATAAAAATAATATCATTTTTTCCGAGTGCCCCAATTCTGGCATACGTCCCTGATCCACCAGGAATTGATGTTGCACTTCCAACAGCCGCCCAATCAACACCATCAAAAACATATTTTTGTATCGTATCCACCCCGTCGCCAACTAGACATATTGCATTATCATATAAAGTTTTAATACTAAAAGATTCACCTGCTGTTGGCAAACTAAAAGGGTTTCCAACTGTTGACCAAGTGGAACCATTAAAACGATATGTTTTTAAAACTTCATTGGGCGTATTATTAGAAATTGCTAGTGCAATATCGGTTGAACTTATTCCGGTTATAGTATAACGATTTGTTGTTGATGATCCTAATGATAATTCCGATCCTACCAAAGCCCAATTAACACCATCGAATCTATAAGTTTTTAACAATTCACCACCAATTCCAGTTATTAATAATGCAATATCAGTTGAATTTAATGTTGCAATATCCCTTACAAATTGCGACCCCCCTAGATCAAATATACTACCTATAACTTCAAAAGATGAACCATTAAAACGATAAGTTTTTAAATATGAATTGTTGGATGAATCTGTTAATGCAATTGCGAAATCAGTTTCATTTAATGTTGCTAAACCAACTAAATTTATATCATCCGTATCTTTTTTTATTTCCTGTAATAATAAATTTTCATATTTAAAATCATCAACACTATTTAACGATTTGCCAAAAGCTTCCAAAACTTGATGACTATTAGTTTCGTTATCTGGCAAATCATTTTCGGTTATTCCAGATATTGCAGCCAATTTATGTATTGCTTCGACAATATCACCATATAATTGTTCAATTACTGGTGTACCATCTTGAGAGCCGGTTTTATTTCGTATCCTACCTTTTAAATAATCACTATCAGGCGGATCAGTGTTTGCTATGTTTTCAAGTTTTCTCATTTGAATTATTTTTTATCAATTTTTTTTCTTGATCTATTTTTTCCATATTTTGTGACCAATCACCAAGCCCTAAATTTTCTGCTGTTTGTTCATATGATTGTAATGGTGTTTCTTTATCACCTAATTTTTCACGTTCTGCTTTAACTTCTTTCAGTGGATCAATGTGCGGTACATTAGCACCCATCCAACGGGCTGTCCTATAAGCTTCTAATGCAATATAATTTTGATCTTTAATAGCTTTTAAATAACCGTTAGCTTGTATTTTGCCTTTAAGCACCTCAACATCAAGCCATAAATTATAAATATTTTGATAAAATTGTTGACTGAAATCATTACGTGCAGTTTTTAATGCATGTTCCCAATCTTTTATGGCAGCACGTGAAGCCGAATAATTAGAATTATACATTGATCTTGCAACTTCAAAAGGAATTCCGATTGCTGCACAAATACCAATTATATTGCTATCATAAAAATCTTTGAAATATAGTTCATTTTTACTTTCTAATAATTTTAATTGCGCATCAACTGGCATGTTAAAAACTTGTTTTTGTGTTGTTGTTGCAATCTTTGTTGCGGCTGCTTCGTATTCACTTGTTGATTTTGTTTCCGTTGCTTCACCTTGTCCTAGATTCCTGGCTTGTACTGTTTTCCCTAACAATGGGTTTTCACCTGTTGATTGTGTGCCGTGTTCAATAGCATAAGCAATTTTTTGCCTTTCTTCTGCACTTCCAACTGTAGCTTCTTTATACCTATCAATTTTTGTTAAAGTTTCCATTAATGCAGAAATTAAAGGAATACCCCTGACTTCATTAATGCGATATTTTAACCCATAAACCATAAAAGCCATTGTTCGTTTTGTTCTGCTCCCTTTTCTTAAAATCCTTTCAAATTCAAATTCAGCTTTATAATTTTTTCGTGTCAATACATAATATGCAATATGTTCACCTTTAACATCAATTTCAATTCCATCTTTTATTATATTTTTTCGATCTTCAGCATCTTTAATCAATTTATTATCCAAAAATGGTGTCATTACATTATCACCATCTATTAATTGAACAGTTATATTTTTATTGATTAACCTTAAAACAACTAATACATCACCACCAATTAAAGCATTCTTTTTTGCTTCTTTAGCTATAAAATTTAAATTGGTCATCAATGAATAATCGGAATATTTGCATTTACTCCAAAGCTTGAATCTATTTTCCGTTTGCTTAATAAATGTTTTAGGATCAAAATTTATACCTTCATCATTTAGAATGTCAATCATTGGTTCTGATTGCAACCGCAACCCGTTACCCATAACCCATAAAATATATTTATTAATTATAGATTGAGTTATTTCACTTTCTAAATACGATTGCCAACTTCTAATTCTTAAATGATTATATTGAGGTATATAATTTTTTGCAGCACCCATTTCGCCGGGCGTTTTTTCTCCTGTAAAAGGAGCAAAATAAATAGGGCTTAAAATATTATCTGGAAATTTATATGCATAATTTGCTTCAATCGGCTGTGAAATGTTTTTTAAATCATCCGACGTTTCTTTTTTTTTAAAAACTAAGTTTTTTAAATTATCAAATAAATTCATACGCTAAAATTATTATTTGATTGAATAGCTTTTGCATCTGCTAATCTAACAATACCCGTTCCTGTTAATTGCTGCAAAATTCTATTTTTAATACGTTCATAGTTATTGATAGCCTTGGTAATTTGTTCTAAACTTCTGTAAACAGTTTTTATTTTGGTCTGACCATCATCTAGGGTGTATTCATCTATATCGGAGTTTCCAACAACCGCAAGCTGTTGGTTTTCAAGCCCTTCGATTATTTGACAAATTCTGTCGTATCTCTCTTTTAAGCTTGTTGAATCTATTATGTATTGATATTCTGTCATTTACATGGTGTATAATGTAATTGTTAAAGAACTGGTCATTTTTATTGGATGCTGTAAAATTAACGAATAATTAATATATTATATTTAAATTGTTAATAAAGAATATCAATTGTTGATATTTTATAATAAAAAAACCCGGCACATTGTACCGGGTCATATTAATAACCAAAACCAACCTATGAAACTAACTGTATATTATACGTAATTAATTGAAAATAGTTTTAATCATTATAAATTAATCCTTGAACATTGATGCAATTATTTCTTATCCACTTTTTTGTTCTATATTTATTATTAACAAAATAACAATAAGAACCGCCAATTAATTGTTCTTTCAATTGTTTAAATGATAGATTAAAAACTTGATTATCAATAGATATAAATATATTATAACACATCCATTTAATATACTTCTCAGGATTCTTTTTTATTTTATCAATATCTATTTGATTCATAATTGTTTAATCTATATAGTAAATATATAAGTAGTT
>JABAOC010000811.1_pt2 | contig 41281 bp, 37 predicted proteins | sample 7062161 | NCBI WGS metagenome assembly JABAOC01 (sample SAMN14538625, study PRJNA623070) | marine sediment metagenome | biome: marine biome [ENVO:00000428]; feature: marine pelagic biome [ENVO:01000023]; material: deep marine sediment [ENVO:00002113] | place: India: Gulf of Khambhat ... | reverse complement strand
CAACTGCTATGATACTACCGATGAGTATCTTTTTATTCATTCAATTTCACATTCCATTATCATATAGTTTACCATCTCTCAATAAGCACGAATGGACCAAAAACAAAACCATCACAAGTCACCCGAGTTTCGCCTAAATCACTATTTGCATGTATTCTAACAGTTGATTCAATTTTACCAATACCAAAAATAGGGTTTGAAAATAAATTTATTATTTGACCTGGACGAATTTCCGGTATAGTTCCATAGGTTTTCCTACCACAAAATATTATGCCTCCATCAACTACAATACTCCAATTTATATTTTCGAAGGCGTCAGGGAGTTTGTTCTGAATTTTAGCAATTATATAAAAAAATAATTGCCCCCTAACTTCAATTATTGAAAGAATAGCATTAAATGTAGGTTTTTCTATTAATTCCTGGTATGTTTCTTGAGGTATTATTATTGTTCCAGTTGATGAAAATATAGTCATTCCAAGGAAAAGAACGATTACTCCAACAACAGGTAGTTTTTTCATATCACACCTCTATGTCATAGGGTTCTTGTGCTGGATGCCAATCAACATTAAAGATTGGAAAATTGAAACCTTTATTCCAAAATAAACCGACAATTAGTTTAGGTAGAAATCGAGGCTTATTCCAATAATTTCCACGCCATGTATTACTGATAATTGATATGAAATTGTAAGTATATATTCGTGCATCTTTCCCATTTTCAATGAAAACATTATTAGTTATATAATTATGAACAAAGGAATCATTTTTATGGTCTGGATCCCCTTTGAGTTTAATACCATAAACCGTGTTTAACATTATTTTATTTCTGGATACTATATTGTTACTACCAGATGAATAAAGACTTATTCCGTAATTATAGTTTAAATAGATTATATTTTCAGAAATGTTATTGTTGTTACAAGATGGAATAAAGAGCCCAGCACTATTATAGGAGATATTATTTCGATATATTATGTTATAATTACTAATGAACCATTCAAGACGTATACCCCAGTCATTGTACTTTATGTTATTATTTGCAATATAATTATAATTTGAATTTAATTGAATGCCCATACAACCACTTCCACTATTTATAATTTTAAATCCCTTAAGGTTCACAAAGTCTGCATGGATGGCTATAACATCCCCTTCCCTATGAGCATCTATTATAGTTGAATTTCTATCTTCTCCTATAAGTCTGATGCTTTTATCAACAATCAGATTTTCAAAATAACAACCCTCATATACAAACACCGTATCCCCATCAGATGCGTTATCTATCGCATCCTGTATCTTTGAATAGTTACCAGGACCTGAACCTCCAACATAAAGAGTTTTACCATTTGTAGATATAGTATTGGTTCGCTCTATAGCATTAAATCCAGTAGACGAGGATATACTCATCCCTATGAACAGAAGGATGATGCCTATTGCAAGCAATCTTTTCATAGATTCCATCGTTCCATAATACGTGTTAATAAATGATTGAGTAAGGGAAATCTGTTCATGTACCAATAGAACAAAACATGCTTACTCCTTGAGATTATAACTTTGTATGTTGATATGTTACTGACACTCTGATTAGTATCCATTGCTAATGCCAAAATTGTATGTATCCCTTTTTTACTCCAAGTGTGGTTAAGAATAATCTCAAACCCAGGTATATATGGTCCAAGCCAACCTTCCTTATCACCATCTCCCCAATCAATATAATACGATACGTTGTCTCCTTCAGGTTCTATCGATCTAAATATATAGTAATAATATACTCCAGGTTTTCCAAATTTTGGACCATCTATAGTTGGTGGATATGGAGGTCGATTTCTTGGACGAATATACATTGTGTGTTTCTTCCAAATCGTTGAAGATTTATTATCAGTAATCCTTAAAATTAGTTTATAAACACCACCATGTTCCCAAGTATGTATTGCTGTAGGACTTGTATGATTCTCATCAAATATTCCATCATTGTCCCAATCCCATTCATAAAGTGTAATATATCCATCAAAATCATAACTATCAGAAGCATCGAAAACAACTTCTTCATCCTCATAAGGCCATATTGGTGTCCAATGTAGGTCAATAATTGGAGGTATATTGTTAGCCAATGATTTTATAAATGGATATCTATCCTTATTATCACCATCTGGTATGGGATATGGCGTATCACCGATGCCATCTCCATCACTATCATTACCAGTATAATCACTCCAAAAATTCCCCCCTGAAGGATACCCGCTATCCCAGGTATTATTACATTCATCACGAGCATTATACCTAAGATTATCAATAAAATCATTATGATAAATTTTATTATTTATTGGACAATTATTATTATCAAATATACCAATTCCATCAAGTCTAGTATTCATAATAATATTGTTAGATATGGTATTATTATCCATAAAGTGATAATAAGAATACATCCAGATACCATAACCATAATTACCTGAAATCAAATTATCATTTATCCAATTATTATTTCCACGCAAATTGATACCAGTGCCTCCACTATTTATTAGATTACATTTTTGAATCTTATTATAACTTGATTCAATATCAACTCCACAATCGTTAGTTCCCCAACCTCCTCCTGTAAGAGTAAATTTTTGAATATTGGTATAGTTAGCAGTTATTAAAATAGCATCACAACTGGAATGTAATTCACTTCCATCAATAATCGTTGTATATCTATCCTCACCTATCAGATTGATAGATTTATTTACATTAACACTTTCATAATACGGTGATGAATCATCATATACAAATACTGTATCTCCATCTTCTGCATCATTAATTGCTTCTTGTATCCTGGTATAATTCCCTGGACCAGAACCACCTACATATAAAGTCTTCCCATTTCGAGTTGCCAAATATGATTGTTTTTCCAAATTAATTTCATTAGCAGAAGATACAGTCATAAGGATAAACATCAGCATTATACCAAAGGTTAGAATCTTTTTCATTGTCTTCCCCCATCAATTANNTTTGTTTAACTGTTACAAAGATTAATATATTATAACGTTGATTAGAATCCATATGGGAGGTTAGAAAATGAAGAAAGTAGTTGGATTATTTGTTTGTATTCTGATGATAACATCTGTTACTTTGCCCGTTACCGCTGATGTACTTTTTGAAGAAGATAAAAATACAAATGAAATACTAGGTTTTGAAGTATGGTTTTTTCATGCAAGAATTGATAATTTAACAGAAGAAATAATTAATAACAAAACCTATTATACATTTCACGCAGAACATTTCAGGGCTTTTGTTATTGCTTTTTTACTACCTATATACTTCCATTTTCAAAGAATAAATGAAAAGGATATAAATACAGGATTTCTAAAGAGAAATTTTATAGGTTTTGCTGGAGAAAATTCCATATTTGGAATTGTCGGTGGAATAATTAAGGATTAATTAAGTAAAATTTTAAAAAAACATTTGAAAAACCCCTATTGAAAATTATTTTAACTGTTACGAAAATTTATATAGCATAACACATTTGAGAATATGTAAAAAGGGAGGATTAAAATGAATAAAAAATTAGTTGGAATATTTATTTTTATGCTGTTAATATCAACTAGTTTTTCAATTTCAGTTGCATCAACCAACAATGAACAACCAATAAAATTAAGAATTGAAGCCGAACCGATTTACAATAGACTGTGGATAATTAAGGTATATGCTATAAATTCATTTGACAAAACAGTTGAAGCTATCTGGTATGGTAAAAGACCATGTTCAGTAGCCATTCAATATCTTGTTCCAGATGAAGATTTAAAATTACTTACAAATCATTTCTATAGACGAATGCTTACATTTCGCAATATAGAGAAAACATTTAAGCCAGGTGAGGAAAAATTAGTATTTCTGGCATTCTTTCATGGAATTTCAAATTGGATACTTCCTGGATTTGCAGATGGATTACATCCAAAGTATATAGAGGGATTCCCAATACTTCCTGAAGGTGAGTATGAAATTTCAGCAGCTATGAGTAGGTATCGTGCAAAATACGATAATTTCGATGGATACTACGACGGTCTTGATGATTGGGATTATCTTACAATAAATTATCCAAACTAAAATTTAGGAAACTATGCGGGAGGTTAGAAAAATGAAAAAATATTTAAAAAAAAGTTTGGCAGTTGGAATTATCTGCATTTTAATGTTGATATCTCTCCCTATTATTAATGGTAAACGTATCGAGTATCCAAAAGAGGATGGTCCGTATACTGTCTATATTTGCGGATTTTGTAGAGGATTTGGATCTAATGCATATATAGATTTTAATTCGAAAGTGTGGTCATTTTGGAATTTAACCTACATTCAAAGAATTGGTTATTCTTTCAGGTTTTTATCTGTATTCTTTGTTAATGGATCCCTTCAGAAAATCAAATATCCAGCATCTATTGATCTTAAAGGTTTTCAGGGATTTGCTCCCACAGTTTGGATGATATATTTAAAGTTGTACATGGGGAGATGTAGGATAGTTGGTAAATGCGATGAAATAATTGTGTGGGATTCATTAGAAAAATCCTTTTGAACATCAAACCAAGAATCATTTATGTCAGAATTAACTCTACCACCCTCTCCAATTTTCCATTAACTTTTATTTTTGCTTACGAAACTTATACCCATAATAAATAGCGCCGGTACTTCCATCCTGTCTTATTTTCCTAAACGTACTTTCTACTTTCATACCAATTTTAATATCATCAATGTTACAATCAACAATTTGAGCGGTTATTTGGGGCCCCTCCTCTAATTTAACAATAGCAATGGGATAGGGAACTTGTTCCTCAAAATCTTCAGGCGCCACATGAATAATTGTATAAGTTACAATTTCCCCTTTTCCATTAAGTTTTATTTCATTCATTTTACCCATGCTTTTTCTTCTGCAGTAAGGACATGATTCCCTAGGAGGGAAAAAGATTCTTTCACAAGAACCACATTTGTTTCCAATGAAATTATATCGCTGAGGTATCTCTCTCCAAAATCTAGCAACTCCCTCGCAATCCATTTACATCGCCTCCAGTATGTTTACAGTACAACTTGCACCAGATCCACCTACATTATGTGCAAGTCCAATTTGTGCATTTTTAACTTGTCTTTTATCTGCTTCTCCTCTTAATTGTAAGGTTACTTCTACTAATTGAGCAACACCTGTTGCTCCTACGGGATGTCCTTTTGCTTTGAGTCCCCCACTTGTGTTTATTGGTAATGATCCATCTAATGTAGTTATTTTATTATCTATTGCTTTACCGCCTTCTCCCTTCTTGACAAATCCAAGATCTTCAATTGCACATATTTCTGCAATTGTAAAACAATCATGTACTTCTGCTAAATCTATTTCTTTTGGAGTCAGGTTTGCTTGTTTATAAGCCATTTTAGAAGCATGAATCGTTGCATCTAATGTGCAAATTTCTCTTCTTGCATGAAGTGCAAGAGAATCTGATGCTTGCCCAGATCCAATAAATTTGACCGGTTTATCTTTGTAATCTTTAGCTTTATCAGCTGAACATAAGACAACTGCTGCTGATCCATCCGTTACTGGAGAACAATCCAATAAACCTAGTGGGTATGCAACCATTGACGCTTTGATTACTTGTTCTACGGTTACTTCACGTTGATATTGTGCATAGGGGTTCAGAGATCCATTAACATGATTTTTTACAGCAACTTGTGCAAGTTGCTCTTTTGTTGTTCCATAATCATGCATATGTTTAGTTGCAATCATTGCATACAATCCTGGAAAAGTTGCACCAAAAAAAGCTTCCCACTCCTGATCTGCTGCTGTTGCAAGTGTTTCCGTTGCAGAGGCACCTACGACATCATTCATTTTTTCCATACCACCAACAACAACGATATCATTTATACCTGATGCAATGGAGAGATATCCTTGTCTAATAGCTAATCCACCTGAAGCACAAGCACTTTCTATTCGGGTTGCAGGGATATGAGCATTAGAAAAACCTGATGCATCTGCAACCAAAGCTCCAACATGTTCCTGCCCTACAAATCGTCCGGAGCTCATTGATCCAACATACATTGCATCGATTTCTTTTCCTTCAATTCCTGAATCAAGAATAGCTTTAGCTCCTGCTTCTGCTATTAACTGACGAAAAGATTTATCCCAAAGCTCTCCAAATTTTGTCATTCCAACTCCAATAACTGCTACATCCCTCATTTTAAATCACTCCCAATATAAAAGATCTGTTGATTTTGCGTATTTCCCATAATCAATATATTCCTTATCTTCTACCATTTGAAAAACAGTAGGTGCTTTATTTCTAGCCAAATCGTTCATCTTTTCAGTAACAGTTATATCAAAACCATCACTCCCTGCACCTGAACCATAACTGGTAAGAAATATCCTGTCCCCTGGTTTTGCAACGTCTAAAACTGATGCTAATCCTACGAGTGAAGCACCAGAATAGGTGTTACCAATATACGGGACAAGAAGTCCTTGTTTGATTTGATCATAAGAAAATCCAAGTTTCTTAGCGATACTTACCGGAAATTTACCATTCGGCTGATGAAAAATTGCATAATCATAATCCTCAGGTTTCGTTTTTACGATGTCCATTAGGTTTGTTGCACAATGTGTTATATGCTTAAAATATGCAGGAGCTCCTGTGAAACGTCCACCATGCGCTGGATATTTTCGTTGTGCTCTTCTCCAAAAATCAGGTGTATCAGAAGTACAAGAATACGTATTATTTATATTTGCTATCACGTTTTCATTACCAATAATAAAAGCAGCACCACCTGCTGAAGCTGAATATTCTAAAGCATCCCCTGGAGCTGCTTGGGATGTATCCGCACCCACCGCTAATCCATATTTTATCATTTGTGCTCTAACAAGGGCACAACAGGATTGTATAGCAGCAGTTCCTGCTTTACAAGCAAATTCATAATCAGCAACCATTAAATCAGGTGTTGCACCAATCGCTTCTCCAACTATTGTACCAGTTGGTTTTACTGCATAGGGATGAGATTCACTCCCAATATAAATTGCACCAATATCTTGGGGATTGATATTACATCGGATTAATGCTGCTCGGGAAGCTTCTACACTAATAGTTGCAGTATCTTGATCCATTGAAGGAACTGATTTTTCTTTTATTCCCAAACCTTTACTTATTGCTTCACCGTCTTTGCCCCAAACGGAGGCAATATCCTCTGTTTTTATCCTCCATCGTGGTATACTAGCTCCAAAACTGACTATACCAATATTATCCATTAAAGTCACACAGTGGGCAAAACAAAATTAAATATTTAAAATTGCCGTCCAATTTTTCGATTATTGCCGTTAAAAAATTAATTAGGTTAAAGAAATCTTCTTCCCCTTTTTTAAATCGCTAACTGATTCTTCAGCAGCTTCTGCAAGCTTATCTTTATCAAATAATTCCTTTTGCGCCTGGATATTTTGTTTTCTGAGAATGTCTTTCGCTTCTTGCCAATGTTTCCTTTTCTCTTTTTTTACTGACATGATCTTTGAAAGCATCTCCATCGCTTTTTCATGGTGCTTCTGTGCTTCTTCTCTTATTTCAACATACTTTTTATGTTTTTTATTAGACTCATTTATTGAAGCAGATATTTCTGTAACTAGTTTTGTATATTCTTTATGTTTCTTCTGACTCTCATTATAAAATTTTTGAACCTTTTCATGTTCTTCATCTGCCTTTTTAAAAAGTTCAGTGATAGCTTCATCAGTATCTGAAATATCAGTCTCTATCACTTGTTGCTTTTCAAGTTGTTTTTTGCCTTCGTTAAATTCCTCTTTTTTTATTTTTATTTTATCAATCAACTCATTTTCTTCCTTAGTGTTCATTGGAACTGTTTCTTGTTTATATTCAAGCATCTGAACATCTGCTTTCAGTTCTTCAATTCTTAAAGGTAAATTTCTAATAACATCTCCCCTTTTCTTCTGTTTAGCTTTAATTAGTTCTTTAGCTTCCTGTTGAAGTTTGTTTCTCATCTCTTTGTGTTCTCTCATTTTGGTTACAAGTTTATCTCTTTCTTTCTTGTTTTTCTTCATCTGTTCTATGATTTCCTTGCGTTTTTCATTGAGCATGTCTCTTTCTTCACGAACAAGTTTTGCAATGTCGTTAAGTTCGTTTCTCTTTTCTATTAAACTCTGATATTTTTTTTCAGCATTTTTCAGTTGTTCTTGTTGCTCTCTTTTTTTAGAAACATCATTTACTTTTGGCACTAGAAATACACCTTTTTATACCTGAATTATTATCTATTATTTATTATTACTGCTCTATTGCTTTTATGTGCAAATCATTCTTTCCTTTTAGAGCAATCCAGGGTATTTTTATATCAGCATATCCCCCAGGTGGAACGGTTACTTCTACTTTATTCTTTTCCTTGTCATTTATATATAATACTACTAAAACATTTTTTGCCGATATTGTGCCCTTATTTTCTAATTTAAAAGAAGTTATAATTCTATCACCTTTTTTGAATTCCTTTGGCCATGTAATTACGTCGGTTATTTTTAGGTGTGTTTTACCCTCTCTTACCATAGTCATTGTGGTTATTTCCTCTGATTTGCGCTTACCTGATATATTTACTTTTACTTTTGTCTCTATCCAATCATTAGGTTCAATTAAATCTGTTGGTTTTACAGATAAAAATATAGTCTTGGTTTGATGACCACCTATTGTTACCTTCTCTTCTTCTAATGACTTTTCCCATTTTGTTGATGATGGATTGGTATCAGTAGATATCTCGTATGTTTGAATTTTCCTTGTTGGATTTTCTAAGGTGATTTCAAAAGAAGCTTTATCATCGGGATCGATTTCTTTTATTCTTTCTGTACATATAATAGTGATAAATTTTCTTGTCAATAATAATGCAAATATGATGATGATAAATAATATTACTATCATGAGGATAGAAACTAACGCAATCGGAGCATAAGTTCCAAACATCTCATCGAGACCCAATGTGGTTGAAGCAGATTCGAAAAATTCGTATATGCTTTCCAAAATTCCTGGACCTATAACATCAACTGTTACATCTACAGAAGCTGAAGCAAGACCATTAACAGAGGTAACAGTAAATGTAATAGTATCAGATTTTAAAGAAGTATTTTTTGGAACGGTAACGATAACTATAATTTCCCCACTACCTGTTTTTTTCTCTCTTCCTAAATTTGAAATAGAATCAGTATGTTTAATATTCCAATTATTTTTCGATGTAACTGTTATAACATAACTGTCAACATCATCATCTGCCCCAGTATTATTATTTTCAATTATGAAGGAAAATGTGCCATTTTTCCCCCTACTAATATATTTACTTTCAGTATAATTTAAAATGTTTACATCGTATTCTATACCAGTTTCTGAAACTCCTGCTGATACTATTTTCCGATCAATACCTGTCTTCCCACTTGTAATTATGGTTAAATCTATCATATCACCATAAGCATCTTTATTTTTATTTGTTGAATTAGCAAAGATATGAGTTTTTACAGTTTCACCTTCAGATATTTTTAATTGATCTTGACTAATAGTTACATCCCAATCTCCTACTTTTTCTTCTAAAAAGGTTACCGTAACTTCATCATTTTTCTTTGCTGTTATATTTAAGGTATATTTGACACTTCCACCAGGAACTATCAACGCATCAATTGGATCTATACTATAATCACATTGAATATTATCGGTTTCTGTAAAGGTTACTTTAACAGATGATGGGTTTTCTGTTGAATCAAATAATAATTTTACTTTTCTTAAACGAGTATTCGAACCATTTGAAAGTGCAACTCCGATACTTAAACCATGTTCATATTCAAGTTCGTAGTCCACATCTTCAAAAGTAAAGGTCGTTGGAGTGTGTGCTTGAATATTTGCTCTATCTAATTCTTTAATCTTGGGATCAGATATTTCATTATCTCCATCAAATAATGATACTGCAACTTTGATTCTACCAGGATTTAAAAAATTGATATACTTTATAAATAGGTCAACTGAAACATCCTTTACTATCTTATTTCTATCATTTAATATCGGACCATCCCATTTTGTAATGGTATTTTGTAAATTTACATTTTGACTGCTACCCTCAGATGGTTCAGTAGTATCCATTTTATTATCTTTGTGTAAATAGTACAATTTAGTATTTTGATCTGCACCAGGTAATAAAAATTCCATAGTAACTGATGAAGGATGAGCTGCTGAGTCATAAACCAAAGATGAAGATCTAAAAGTATCAAAGAATTTTGCGATATCATCAATTGTAAAATTTAATCCCTTAATTATGGGAATAAATTCTTTTAAAAACGTACCTATCTTTTCTCTGGTGCCTGTCGTGTTTTCCCATCTGGTTGCTAATTTTTCTAAATTATTTAAAAATCTTTCTTCATCTATCGAATTTTTTAAAAGAGAACCAATAAATCTTGATTTATTGCTCTGAATTATCTCAATAGAAAATAATAAACTTTCTCCAGGTTTTAATGTAAGATTGACATTTTCTATTGTGATTTTTTGTCTAGATATACCATTTTGTATTATTGACCCTGGTTTTATTTGTTGGGTGCTGTTTTTTATTTCATTTATAAAAAGAAAATCCATCGAGTATAGTCCGACTTTAACTTCATCTCTATATCTTTGCCTAAATCTTTGTCTCTGGTTTGAAGAAAAATAAAGATCAAAAACAACATCCCCATGTATATCTATAGTATCATTACCACTATTTTCAAATCCCTCAACAATTCGATAAGGATGAGGGAGCAGGATTTCAATCCCTTCAAAAAAATCCCCAAATTCATCACTCAAATTTTCTAAATATGTATCGAGGATATAAAAGGACCAAAGACCTAACCAATATAGCATTTCTTCAGTGTTTAATTCCTGTTTGATAAATGTTTTTGATTCATTTTTCCTAAAAATACTTGGGGGATATTTTGAATCATTTTGACTCAAAGGTTTATCTAAAGAAACTGGGATAAAATCAAATTCTACATCTTCAACAATATCAGTGGAAAGAGCATTCGTAAAATAAAATGTGGTTTCTCCACTTATTGATTCAGCAGAAACTGGTTGAATAAAATTGAAAGCTGATAAAAATGAGCCTAAGAAAAATAGAGTTGATATTAGTAATGCTCTTAGTGCTCTATTTGAATACATATAATTCACAACCTCAGAAACTAATATCAATCCCGTTATTATATAAATGTTTGTTTACAATAGTTACCATTTTTAAACAAATATAATATGTATTTTATTTAATAAATATTTGGGATATAAGAATTGTATATTGAAAGCTAAAATTTAGATATTTATTAATCAAATTAAAGACTTCTTTTTTAGCCAATCTAAATCGCTGACATACAAGCTTCGTATATCACTCAAACCAAACTTTAACATTGCAAGCCGCTCTAATCCCAAACCCCAAGCAAGTACCGGATTTTTAACTCCAACAGGTTCTGTAACTTCAGGTCTGAAAACACCACTTCCTCCTAATTCCATCCATTCGTCATTCCAAAAAACATCAACTTCCATGCTAGGTTCTGTATAGGGGAAATATCCTGGTCTAAATCGAATTTTTTCAAATCCAATTCTCTTATAAAATTCTTTTAAAACTCCTATTAACTGTCTAAAATTGGTATCTTCTTCATGAACAATACCTTCAATCTGATAAAATTCAGGTAAATGTGTAGTATCTATGTTTTCTTTCCTGAAAACCCGCCCTATAGAAAATACTTTTGAAGGTGGTTTTGGATTATGATATAGATAACGAATAGTATTTACTGTTGTATGCGTTCTTAATAAAGCTCGTTCACCTTCCTCTTTAGAAAATTTATAGCCCCAACCCGTAGAAGAGGTTGTACCACCATTTTCATGCACTTTTGCAATTCTATCTAATAATTGTTTATCTTTAATAGTTATTTTAGATGGTGTTTTACTATACAAAGTATCTTGCATTTCTCTTGCAGGATGATCTTGAGGAATAAATAAAACGTCCATATTCCAAAAGCAAGATTCAATAAAATCTCCTTGAATTTCATGAAATCCCATCTCTAGAAATATCTGCCTAATTTTTGATATAAGATAAACTAACGGATGTGGTTTACCTCCAAAAACTGAGGGCGCAAATGCAGTGATATCATAAGGACGAATAATATTGTTTTTCCATACATTATTTTTTATTACAGAAGAGGTGATTTGAGAAATTTCTTCTTTAAGTTCAAACCCTTTTTTAAGGGCTTTTTTCCCATACTCAGTCAAAAGTATAGTGCTCGTAATTATATCCTTTTCTTTTATTACATTTTTTCTGGAAAGTAATGGTGTGATTTCTTTTCTGTCTATCTCTTTATTATCATTTATCTTAAGAATTTGAAGTATTTTTTCCTCGTTACTTTCTTTACTACATGCATCCTTTCCTTTTTTTGTGATTTCTAGAATAGTATCTTTATCTTTTTTTATATTTACCCAACCATTCTTTTTAAGCCATCCAATAGCAATTGGTATTTCATTTTTATCAAGAGAAGAAGTAAGATCGGTTAGGTGAATTTTGCCCTTTTTATTATATATTATTTTTAAGGCTCTTTTTTCTGGTAATCCTTTCTCTAAAAAACGTTTCCCTTCTTTTCCAAGTGAATAAACAGTCTTTATGTGGTCTTCAATTTTTACCAATTTCTTTGATTGAAGCCATGAAGAAGCATTTGTAACCTCAACTTCTTGATTGAAATTCCCATTATGTAAGATATCTTTGGGGGATCCTTTTCCGTTTAATGATTGGAGTGCTAAGAGAACTTTCTTCTCGTTTTGAGATAACTTTTTAATTGTATTATCTACATCCATTTGAATCTGAAATAAACTATGTAGATAATAAATCCTACGGATGTATGGAACCAAAATATTTATTTTAAATCTGCTATTGATTAACAAATATTACAATAAAATTTAACAATTTTAATCTAAATTTTCTTCTAATGTTCTAAACATTTAAATACCATAAATTCCTATATATTTATAATAATACGAAATAGGGGGGTAAAAAAATGAAGAAAGCATTTTTACCAATGTTAGTAGTAGGTTTAATAATTTTACCAGTTATTAGTACTTGTTTTACCGTAGGTGCAACAAAAGGTTCACCTCAAATAGAAAAAATTAATGATAATCAATTACAAAAGATTGGGATGGGAATAATAAAGGGAACTGTAACCAATCAACATGGTAATCCAGTTAGCTTTGTAAGAGTTTCAGCATTTGGAGATAAGTCGGGTGGTGGAAGAGAATATGGTTTCGCGATTACTCATCTATTGATAAAAGGTAAAGGTAAATATGAAATGCAAGTTGAAGCAGGGAGGTATCTGTTTGTTAGAGCTGCTAGATTACCTTTATATATTGGCGCTTGGGCTGGTCCAGTTTATGTTGAACAAGGAGAAACCATAACCATTGATTTATCCGTAACGTATATTGGCCCAGAGAGTGTTTCTCATGCAACAATTAATAGAAATAATTACATAACCCCACTATATAATTATCATACCGTTATGAATTCACTAAAAAACTTCTTTTTTTACCATTTAAAATAAGTTTGAGTAGTACTTAATAAATTAGCATTTTAAGCTTTAAATTTTTCATAGAATTTTAACATTATACAAAACCGTTAGGACCTGGAAAAATATGTTTAATTTTTGAAAATATGGAATTAATTTTTATAGGAAAAGTGTATTATCAGCTTCAATTGGGGGCTCGTAGCTTAGGTTGGTTGGAGCACCCGGCTGATAACCGGGAGGTCGAGAGTTCAAATCTCTCCGAGCCCATAATTCTTAAATTTTAATAATCTTCTGAGATAATACATTTTTAACTATATAGTGCAATATCATAAGGTAAATGAAAAAAATCATATCATGGCTTAATGACAGTTCATATTTAGGTCCGTTATCACCTGCATGTAAGATGTGTGCAAAAGGTTCCAAAATGGTAGTGTTGATAACAGGTCTTTGTCCTGCTAACTGTTTTTACTGTCCATTAAGTTTTAAGAAAGGAGGAAAAGATCGAATATTTGCTAATGAATGGGAATTAGAAAATGAAAATGATACAAAAAAATTGATACAAGAAGCTGAATACATTGATGCTACTGGTGCAGGAATTACTGGTGGGGATCCGTTAATTGTTTGGAAAAGAGTAAAAAAATATATAATTCTGTTAAAAGACATATTTGGAACAAAATTTCACATTCATTTATATACATCAGCATTAAAAAATGCAGATAGAATAAAAGAACTTGTTTCTGTCGGACTAGATGAAATTCGGTTTCATCCATTTCCAAAATTTTGGAATAATATGGATAATAATCCAATAAGCACATCAATTAAAAATTCATTAAAAACTGAAACAGATGTTGCATTGGAAATACCTGTTATCCCTAACATGGAACAAGATATTTATTCTCTTATTGAATGGTCGGATAATACCGGAGTGCAGTGGATTAATCTGAATGAACTTGAATATTCAGAAAGAAATTTCGAATTATTAAATAACAGGAATTATATGGTTAAAAATGACATATCTGCTGCAGTCCGAGGAAGTCAAGAATTTGCCCTTAAAGTTATGAAAATGGTAAGAAGTGAAAACCTTGAGATTGGTGTTCATTATTGTTCAGTTTCTTTTAAAGATGGTATTCAACTAAAAAATCGAATAAAACGTCGAGCACGAAATATTGCTAAAGAACACGAAACCATATCAGATGAAGGAACTATATTAAAGGGTGTGATATACAAACCAGGAGCCTCAATAATTAAATTATATGATTTATTAAAATTGGAATATAACATCCCAGACAAATTTATATTTGTAGATAATGAAAAAAATAGAATCGAAATTAGTTTTTGGATATTAGAAAAAATTGCAAAAGACCTTACTAAAAAAAGATGTAAATGTTTTATAATTGAAGAATATCCAACTGCTGATAGATTGGAAGTTGAAAGGATCCCATTACCAAGTTAATCATAATATATATTGAATATGATCACCTGAAAAAGATTTTTATATAGGCCCTCCATTCCAACTTTCACATTCCCAAAGGAATAAAATCTATGAAGGCTCTGAATGGAGGCTAAAATATGGCAATATATGTAAGGTTTCAAGTATCGAAAGAAATTCAAGATTTAGCCTATGAATTGATAGAAAAAGCTAGAGATAATGGGAAAATAGGAAAAGGTGCCAATGAAACTACAAAGCATGTAGAAAGAGGCCAGGCAAAGCTTGTTGTAATGGCTGAGGATGTATCTCCTGAGGAAATACTAGCTCATATGCCAATTCTATGTGAAGAAAAAAATATTCCATATACTTATGTTCCCAGTAAAGAAGAATTAGGAAGTGCAGCAGGTCTAAGTACTTCTACAAGTGCAATAGCTATAATTAATCCCGGAAAAGATAAAGAGATGATTGAAAATATTATCAAAAAGATAAGCACATTAAAGAAACAAGGATAGGATTATGATAGAAGGAACTCCCTGTGAGATAGTAGAAATTATTGACAGAACCGGGATGGCAGGTGAAGCATCTCAAGTAAAAGTACGAGTTTTAGATGGACGAGATAAAGGTAAAATTATCACTCGTAATGTCATAGGACCAGTTCGTTTAGGGGATATCTTGATGTTAAGTGAAACGCAAAGAGAAGCAAAGAAACTGGGTGGACCAAGGTAGGGGTAATATTTCATGGCTGATAGAAGAAATTGTTCATTTTGTGGAAATGAAATAGAACCCGGAACTGGGAAAATTTTCGTGAAAAAAGATGGCACTGTCCTTAATTTTTGTAAAAACAAATGCCATAAAAATATGTTAAAATTAAATCGTGTCCCTAGAAGAATAAGGTGGACCAAATACTATTCAAAATAAATGTATTATATGATAACGTTATAACGTTTTATTTAAACTCATAAATAGAATTTACCATAAAATAAAAAATTTAAATATATGTATTTTTTAAAAATTTTTATACCTAAATTAAATAAATGTTAATTAAAAATAGAAATAAAAATATATTTTATTTACACAACATTTAAATAAATAGAAAGTATTATATATACCTAAAGCAGTAAAATAGACTGAATTTAAAAAAGAATATAAAGGGGATTCTATGATAAGAAAAATAGCTGGCATATTAATTTGTATTGGGCTAATTTTAACAATTTTACCAGTTTCTGGAGTTGTTAATTTTGATACGGAATATGATTCTCAGATTGTAAATGAAAACAACTCTCCCACATTACAAAATTTTAAAAATATAATAGGAACATTAGGAAGAGCAAATCAACCGCCAAACTCACCAACTAATGAATCTCCAGCTAATGGCTCTATAGATATATATTTTAATATGGATTTAAGTTGGACAGGGGGAGATCCTGATGGAGACAATGTTACTTATGATATCTATTTTGGAGATAATTCAACTCCTATTAAAATTATAAGTAATCAAACACAAACCACCTATGATCCTGGCATAATGAATTATAACACTACTTATTTCTGGAAGATTATCGCCTGGGATAACCAAAGTGCGTATAACGAAAGTCCATTATGGCGATTCACCACAGAAATACAACAAAACCACCCACCCTATAAGCCCAGTAATCCCGTTCCGGCAAACGGTTCAACAGGACAACGTCTTGATGTAGATCTCAGTTGGAATGGTGGAGATCCAGATGGTGATCCGGTAACATATGATGTGTATTTTGGAACTAATACTTCACCACCTATGGTTTCTAATAATCAATCGAATACTACCTATGATCTACCTATACTAAATGGTAATACTACCTATTTCTGGAAGATTATTGCTTGGGATAACCAAAGTGCCTATAATGAAAGTTCATTATGGAATTTTACAACAGGTATAAATCATCCACCTAACATGCCGGGAAAACCCACACCAGCAAATAATTCGACTAGCGTGTATATAATTGTAACTCTCGGTTGGGATTGTGGTGATCAAGATCCAGGGGATATAGTAACCTATGACGTGTATTTTAATGATAGTATAAATCTAGAAATGATCGCAAATAATCATTCTCAAAAAACGTATAGTCTTCCCACCTTAGAAATTTTAACCACCTATTATTGGAAGATTGTTGCATGGGATAATATTGGAGCAAAAACCGAAGGTCCGATTTGGCATTTCACAACGGTAGATAATACTCCTCCTTGGCCACCAAATATGTCAAAGGGACCAAACTGTGGTGGACCAGGGATAAACCTTACCTTTGAAGCAATAACATTTGATCCTGAAAATGATAAAGTTTCATATCAGTGGGATTGGGGTGATGGAAACATTAGCACTTGGACGAAATATTATGATATTACCGAACCCTGTGTAATAAATCACACTTGGAATAGCAGCGGAGAATATGCTATAAAAATAAGAGCTAGAGATACACATGGTGATGAAAGTGTTTGGTCAATAGCATACAATATAACAATTGCCACACAAATAGAACTTGATAATCTTAAACCGGGTCATATATATTTCCGAATCTTTACTTTTGATAAGTCATATCTTTATTTACACTTCCTAAGTGTTCTAGGAGTTACCGGTGTTTTAACAACTGATAGTGGTTTATATCTTAATGCAACTGTCACTGATAATGTTGAAGAAGTCAATTTTTCAGCATTTCAAATACTTTGGAATATCAATTTTCCCGTTTGGGATCGAGACATGTCTGATGGTGCAGATGCTTTTATTTATCTAGACTTTGGATTATACAGAATAACTGCAAAAGCGTATGACATTGATGGAAATTTAATAGATATTTATACGGTAAATTTCTTTATCTTGTTTAATCGAGGTGGAGGAAGCGGCGGAAAAATTGGTGCAGCACGTCAAAAAATAATGAATAGAATTCTGAATTAGCTAAACCAATAAAAAAATTCAATCTACTAAATTTACTATAATTTAAATACTATTTTTTTATTATTAATTTACACTTAATAATGGGGAGAATAATTATGAAAGATGTAGATATAACAATTATTGATATAGAAAAATCAGATGATTTAAATTTCATATTGGGACAGACCCATTTTATCAAATCTATAGAAGATCTTTATGAAACGATGATATCCAATTTGACTAATGGAAAATTTGGTATTGCTTTTTGTGAAGCAAGTGGAGCATGCAAAATAAGAAGTGAAGGAAACGATGATTCTTTAAAGAAACTAGCAGAAAAAAATGCAAAAAGTATCGGAGCTGGTCACTCGTTCATAATTTTTATGAAAGATTGTTTTCCAATAAATGTATTAAATGCAATTAAAAATGTCCCTGAGGTTTGCTCCATTTATTGTGCAACAGCTAATCCAACAAAGGTCATAGTAGCAGAGTCAAAAATAGGTAATGAAACTGGACGAGGTATTCTTGGTGTTATCGATGGATTTATACCAAAAGGTATAGAAAATAAAGAAGAAATTGCATGGAGAAAAAAATTTTTACGAGATATAAAATACAAACTATAATCTAATGACCATACTTTCCAACGAGAGGAACAAAAACACACCCTCCAAGATTTTTTGATACTAATTCTATCCCTTTTTTTTCGATTAATTTTAATTCACAAAACATTTTTCCAACTGGTATTAAAAGTTTACCAAAATCTTTCAGTTGATTTATGAGTGGTTGTGGTATTCCAGGAGATGCACAGGTAACATAAATTCGATCATATGGTTTGTGCTTTTCAAAACCCTCAGAACCATCACCCGTTTTAATAGTTACATTTGTTATACCAGATTTTTTAAGATTATCCTTTGCTCTTTTTGCGAGTTTTTCAAATCGTTCAATTGTATATACATGGCCATTTCCTCCAATAATATGCGCTACAATAGCTGCATGATAACCAGACCCCGCTCCAATTTCCAGAATTTTTTGATCTTTTTTTATATCTAACGCCTCGCACATGATTGCTACCATGTGAGGTGCTGAAATGGTTTGTCCATGACCAATTTCAAGAGGTGTATCTATATAAGCTCTTATTTTTAATGAATCTGGAACAAACTTCTCTCTAGCAACTTTTAAGAAGGCGTTTTTTACTTCATCACTTTTAATATATCCTTCGCTGATAAGATTGTCAACTAAACGTTTTCTTTCCTGTTCAAACATATCATTTCAATATTGCAATTGTATTTGATATACTTTTAATTATGGTAATGTTCCTAACAAGCATATATTAATATATACGTACACAGACTTTGTTAACAAAATTGTTTTTTAATATGCTAATTCACTTAAAATTAGATATAGAGTATACTATAATTTACAAAAGCATCAATTAATACGATTTATATACTAAAGGTTATATTGATTAAATAAGGGAGGATAACAAATGAAAATAATTAGTTACCTTATTTGTGGATTGTTACTAGTAACACCAATTTTATCTGCGTCATCATCAAGAGATAATATAGCGACAACAAATGTTGAATCTTTTGAAATTCCAAAACAAAATGCAATGGGAGTGACTGATAAGAATCCTACTTTAAAATCAGAACCTTCTATATCTATGGATTGTACAGCAAAGATAACTGCTAAACGATCAATAGCACCGTTAGATCCATGGGACGTTTTATTAGAAATTGATATAACTCAATCCGAATATGGTGCTGGAGTGGGAGCTAATCCAAATTATATTTATGCCACAGAATGGTCAGGTTCAAATATTTATTATTGGAATTTTGATGGTGTATATCAAGGATCGTTTACCATCACAGGTGCTGCGAATATTCGTGATCTTGCATATGATCATCACACTGGTCATATGTGGGGTGGTAACGGTGCTGGTACCTGCTGGGAGATGGATTTTACAGATCAAACCTTAATAAGTACTATCACAGGAAGTTGGCAGTGCCGTGCTATTACCTACGAGAGAGAGGATGACTGTCTCTACGTTTCGGGTTGGGGTGATCCAGTATGGATAATAGAGAAGGACGGAACAATACTTGAGCCGTTCAACCTTGTTTTGACTACTAGTACCTACGGTTTTGCGTATGATAAATGGGATACCAATTATGATGGCATTCTCTGGGTACATGACCAAGGTGGTACTGGTTCAGAAATCCGTGCTTATGATTTAGAAGCTGGAGAATTTATCTCTGGTGAAGATTACTACCACAATGTACAATTAGAGATTCCCGGTGCAATTGCTGGTGGATTAGCGTTAGCAGAATGGGGATTCGGAGCATATTCCTCTTTTGTTGCCTGTGGTCAAGCATCACCTGACGCTATTGTTGTATATGAAACATTCATATGCCCTTGCCCTGAGCATGATGTTGCCGTTAAAAGCATCAATTATCCGGAATCTGGGTATGCTGATGATGATTTACCGATGCAAACTACTTTTAGAAACAATGGTAACCATACCGAGACTTTTGATGCGCAAATGACAGTAATTACTTCTAATGAGACTGGCGAGGTGATATTTTATGAAAATTTCTCAACCTATGGAACAGGACCTAATGGCTTACCAGAGAATTGGACTACTGATTGGTGGAAATGGTGCAATCGCAGCGGAAATCCATGTGCGTGTGTTTACTATCGAGACCAGGCTAATGGAGGGGATTATTATGATAATTATATTACTACTCCAAAAATTAATTGTAGTGGTTTAGAAAAAGTTACATTGACATTTGCGATGCAACACGATGTCCAATACACTTGTTATTTCTATCTCAAGTATAGACCGAATGAAAGCAGTCCATGGAAAGATATCACACCTTGGGAGAATCCAATTGTAGGTGACACTAAAGATTGGTACACTATTAGTATTTATAATTTTCAACAGGGAGGAAACATTGGAGAGGCTTTCCAGCTAAATTGGTCTTATCATGGATACTATAACAATTTCAGAAATATATGTCTTGATGACGTTAAACTTGAATCATGTAGAAGTAGTATTGAGTATGCTGAAATTGTTGAAGATATCACGATACCAATAGGTGAAGAGAAGACCGTTGATTTCCCTTCATGGACACCAAGTAAATGGCAAAATGAAAGCTACGAAAACACCTACATAGAATATCCAATTAAAGCAGAAGCATTTATTGATGATGATTTTCCACAGAATGACGAAAAAGTAAAATTAATAGAATTATACTTCCCTTGGATGCATGATGTGGGTTCTGTCACCATTGAGGGACTTCAATCTGGACCAGCACAAACGTTCGATTTGAAAGGCATCATAAAAAATTTTGGTCAAAACAAGGAATGTTGTTTTAAAACATATATAGAAATAGCTGAAATAAACAAAAGCAATCCTGACGTAATGTGGACTGAAGATTTCGAAAGTGGTTCCGGTAACACCCCACCACTTGGATGGGATATTGGTATTTCCAATCCATATGCTTGGTCTTGGACTTCCAACTACAGCAGTTATTTACCATCCCCCTATGGTGCAGGTGATTCAACGTGCTTATATTACTATTACGCTAATAATGCAGAGCTTATCTCTCCAGAATTCAATACATCCAATAAAGATGCATTAGATTTTCAATTTGGAAATTATATAGGTCATTTCACGATGGGTGTTAATTTAACAGTTGAAATCCGGTCAGATACTAATAGAAATTGGGTAGATATCACACCATGGGAAAATCCAGTTACAAAAAATATGGCTGCAGATTTTTTTAAAAGCGATTGTACTGCAGGTATTGGTGAAAAAACACAACTTAGATTCTCTTTCAATGGAAATATTTTCAACTTTAGATACTGGATCTTTGATAATATAGAAATTAAAGGATACAACGTCTTTAATCCAGAGTATGAAGACTCAATGTGTATAGGTTCAATTGAGCCTCAGGATGAACGAGTACTTGATTTTAATAACTGGACACCAAAATTCTTAGAAGAGGAAACAACCGGTACCAAGTCTTATTTATTAAAACAATGGACTGAGTTGGAAGATCCACCAGATAGAAATCCCTTTAATGATTTATACCAAGAAGTAATCACCCTAGATTTCTTCCATGATGTTGGCGTTGATGAGATACTGTCACCATACCAACCTCTTGATAGTAGAGGGAAATTATTCTCACAAATGGTATATGGAGGCACTAATTGGGCGGCTTTTACCAGCTCTGTACAATTAGGCTATCTATGTGATGATGATTTCTATGATGTATCTAAAGCATTTAACGAAATCGAATTCTATGGTCTTAGCTTGGCATTTCCCTGGTCAAATTGTGATCCTAATGGTATGACTTTCGAGATTAAAGTCTATGAACCTGGTACTGTACCTGGTGGTGTAGTATATAAAGAGTCAATGGTAAACTTGGATAAAACAAGATTCGCACATAATATATATTATAGTGGCTTCATTGTGTACCATTGGGAATATTGTCTCGAAGGTGACCTTAAGATGGAAGACGGCTGGATTTCAGTTCAGAGTGATTCCAGTCCAAATAATTGTAATTTCCTGTGGGCAATTTCCTATTCTGGTAATTTCAACGCACGGCAAAATGGAGCCCCTATTCATTATAGTTTAGCATTTAATTTAACCAATGAGTGTAGTGTAATTGCAGATATTTATATACAATCTGGAACCCAAGATATTGATGTACTTGTGATAAATTATGGAACATTTCCAGAGCAAGATATGACGTGTTACACAGAAATATTTGAGCATAATACCAACTGTACAAATGGAACGATTATCTATGAAGATAACATCACAGATATTGATATTCCTACTCCCTTGAATGGTTCAAAAGAATTGAACTTCAAAGATTTCAACTTTGCCGATGAAGGTCTCTATCAATTAATCATCAATATATCAGATGACAATGATGATAATAAAGAGAACAATATATTTCCACTTGGAATCGGTGTTGACGATACACCACCAAAATCAAGGCATGCAATCAATCCACCCGATCCAACTGGTGATAACGGATGGTACGTAAGTGACGTTGAAATAACGTTAACAGCCTACGATCCAAACTTACCTGGTGATTGTGATGCAGATGGTTCCGGTGTAAACAGAATCGAGTACAGAATCGAAGGCGGTAGCTGGCGAACTCTCTTAGGTAGAGAAGGTACCTTCACATTTGGAGATGATGGTGACGACGTCCTCATTGAATACAGAGCAATTGATAATGTTGGAAATGAAGAAGATATCAAATCTTTCACTATTGATATGGACCAAACAAGCCCTGTAGCAGAAGAAATCACTTGGGAAGCGTATAAGAAATGTGGATTATGGTATGTAGATTTAACCGCATCTGCAGTTGATATACCATCTGGTATGAATAGAGTCGAGTTTTTTATAAACAAAGGGCACTTCACAACAATTGAAGGTAGTGGACCAACCTACGTGTTTACCATACAGTGGTCTTTAGATTTCCCAAAGCTTTCATTATACTTTTACCACTATGACAACGCAGGTAATGTAATCATGGTCTACTTTGACCCACACCATGTAGAAGCTGTTCCCCAACCACAGACACAACAGCAGCTCTTGAACACACTAACTAGACAAAAATATTGATACAATATCGTAAAAAATATAAAATTATATCATTTTTAGTAATTTTTACTATCTAAACTATATTGCCAATAATTTTAATCAAATTATTACAAATTAAATAACCTATTTATTAAACGAGATTGTATCATCTTAATATTAACACCATTTATTTTTTATAGCAAGAATATATTTCTAGCAATCTATCATGAAAAAAGCAGTTATTGCACTAGGTGGCAATGCATTAATTAAAAATGGACAGAAAGGAACTATCTACGAACAGTTTGAAAATACAAGAAAAAGTATCAAATCTATTGTAAAAATTATTAGAGATGGTTGGGACGTTGTAATTACTCATGGTAATGGTCCTCAAGTAGGAGCGATATTACTTCAAAATATTGCTGCAAAGGATTTAACACCCGCAATGCCTCTTGGCATTTGTGTTGCAGAAAGTGAAGGATTACTTGGTTATATGATACAACAATGCCTTTCTAATGCCCTTAAAAAAGAGTATATTGATAAACCAGTTCTTGCTTTAATTACCCAGGTAATCGTTGATCGTGATGATCCATCTCTATCTAATCCCACAAAACCAATAGGTCCCTTATTTGACGATAACGAGGCAAATCATATGCAAAAAGAAGGATATAAAATGATTCGTCAGTCCCAGGGATGGAGAATAGTTGTCCCATCTCCGGATCCAAAACAAATTGTTGAGGGAGAAAGTATAAGAAAAATGCTTGACGATGGGATAATCATAATTGCATCAGGTGGTGGGGGTATGCCTGTTGTTGAAAAAGAAAATGGCGGTCTTGATGGTCTTGAAGCGGTAATTGATAAAGATCTTACTGCAGAACGATTAGCAGAAGCAATTGAAGCAGAGCTTTTAATGATATTAACAGACGTTGATAAGGTTTATATTGACTATGGAACCCAAGAACAAAAAACGCTTGATAAAATATCATTAAAAGAATTAAAAAACTATTATGAAATGGGTCATTTTCCTCCTGGAAGTATGGGTCCTAAAATTCTTTCTGCAATTCGATTTTTAGAATCTGGCGGTGAAAAAGTAATTGTAGCAAATATTGAAAAGGGATGGCAAGCACTACAAGGTGAAACTGGAACACTGATAGTGAGGGATTAAATCTATAAAATATTACACAATTTTTTTAAGAATTACTATCTTAGATGTATTTTTATAAGTTTATTTCATATTCGCATATCATTGGTATATGAAAACCTCAATAGAAGAACAAATCAAATCAATAGAAGATGAAATCTTCAATACACCAAAAAATAAAGCTACTGAACATCATATAGGAAAACTAAAAGCTAAGATTGCTCGACTAAAAGTTGAAGCAGAAAAAAGAAAAAGTACCAGAGCGAAAAAGAAAGGATTTTCAATAAAAAAATCAGGTGATGCTACCGTTGGAATAATTGGATATCCGAATGTTGGTAAAAGCACTCTTCTAAATAAATTAACTGGTGCTTCAAGTAAAATTGGGAATTATGATTTTACAACGTTGATCGCAATTCCTGGATCTATGAAATATAAAGGAGCAGACATTCAATTATTAGATTTACCTGGTCTTATCGAAGGTGCATCGAAGGGAAAAGGCCGAGGAAGAGAGATTCTTTCAGCAATTCGAAATGTTGATTTGTTATTATTAATGATAGATGTTCAGTATATCGATCATCTTGACCTAATTGAAAAGGAATTATATAATGCAGGTTTACGATTAAATCAAAAAAATCCTGATGTAAATGTTACAAAAAAAGGAAAGGGCGGTATTTCTATCAATTCAACAACACTCCTTACGCATCTAAATGAGAATCTAATAAAATCAATTGCCTCAGAATTTGTTATAAATGCAGATATTACGATTCGTGAAGATATTACAGAGGATCAATTAATTGACTCGTTTTCTCGAAATAGGGTTTATGTACCAGCGATTGTAATTATCAATAAAAAAGATCTAATTACTCAAGAAACACTGAATGAATTAATTAAAAAAATAGAAGAGAAAGAATGGTATGTAGTACCAATATCTGCAGAAAAAGGTAATGGTTTAGATAAATTACAAGAAATTATCTTTTCTTATCTAAAATTAATTAGAGTTTATTTAAAACCTGTAGGAAAGCAAACCGATTACGAACAGCCCATGATATTACGAGAAGGAGACACGGTTGAAGATGCGTGCAAAAAATTGCATCGTGATTTTAAAAGTAAATTTAGGTATGCCTCTATTTCTGGTCCTTCCGCAAAACATGATGTTCAAAAGGTCGGATTGGAACATATATTAAAAGATGAAGATATTTTAACTATAGTAATATCTAGATAACTATAGTAAATTTAATAAGGAGGTGATGCAGAAACAAGGGGTTGAATGGATAAAAGCGATATTTCGTAAACATAATGTGCCCTTAGCAGGAGATTAATACTTTTAGCGATTAACTCCTAAGATGTTTTCTAACTCTACCTATAATAAAACTTATTATTAAAAATCTGACAAGATAAGCTTAGACATTGGTAATTTTACCACTGTACCAAATAGGTTATGTAATAGTTCTGTTGGTCATGTTTCTTATTATCTTTCTTTACTACTGGCTGAAGAACAATTGGTTCGGGATTACTTATGTTTTGATAGTCTGATAAATTTTTATTGTTTCTTTGTTCCAAGGGTTGTAGCTCGATCGGTTTGTTTTCCCAGGTAGATCGAATAAGCCCAGTACCTATGTCTACTAGAAATTTGACGACGGATAGTATTGATATTTCTAAAGAATCCTGCTCTGTTTCTTCTTTTTTTTCTATAGGGTCTGTTTTTTTCAATGCAACCGCCGAGGCGACTTTCGCATTTTGTCTATTTTGTAAGTTTTTCATATCATACTTTGAAGTCGCTATATCTGATTTACGATCTTCTTTACTTAGCGTTTTTTTAACAGATTCCTCCCACATCTTTTTTCCCTTTTCTACAGTATGTATTGGCTCTTCCTGGTTTGCTTCTGCAGTATGATGTTTCTCATCTGACTTCGTGAGGTTGATTTTCGTTGCTGGTGTAAAACTAGTAGAGATGTTTTGATTGTTTGTTTCCTCAGGAGCAGGAGATCTCAGATCAAAAGTGAATCGAATTGGTTTATATTCTTCTATAACAGGCGTCGCTTTATTTGGATCTGATTCAGTTTTCTGTTGTTGCTGCCGCAAATTCTGCTGGTCTGCCTGTTTATTCTTAATTTGCGATATCTGTTCTTTCATATTACGAAAAAATTCCTTATATTCCATATGTTTTTGTTCATCCCTCTTGATTATTTCTTCCTTAATCCTGGCCAGCTCATCTTTTTCCCGATTATATTGGGGATCTTGTTGAAGATACTCTACTGGATATTGGTAATATGGGGACTGCATCTGTAGTTCTTGTTCCCATGGTGGGGAGCCGAGGTTATCAAATCTGTAATCATTGACTTGTTCCGTTTCTGGATCGGGTCTTGTGTATTCTTCTATTTCCTCCCAAGTCCACTTTCGGGGTTGGTGTGTTTCGTTGGTTAGCTGTTCTGGTGACTGTGTAGCTTGCACAGGCTGTTGATGTGTATGTTTTGGCTTTAGCTCTGGAGCCGTATTGGTACGTTCTGAAGGAATAGTTTGCTGTACCGGGGCTTGTTTAAGATATTTAAGGAGGGTTTTCCTAGATACCCCTACGGCTTTCATGATGGATGCTTTGTTTCTTTCTCCCTTAGCCCACATATCGTTAATTTTCTTAATTTGATTTTGTGTTGTTGTCATTAAAGTATATCTTATCTGTTGTAAGTTTTTATAGATATCTGTGTCACTTATTGTGGAGTTCATGTGGAAAAAGTATGGATTTCTTATGTAATAATTATGTGGAATTTTCATGGAAAAAAATTCACCTGGGAACAGAGGTATACAAGGTAGGTTCCACAGGAAAGAGTTACATACCATATACGCATTATTGTTACATTCGCTCTAACAAGTTCAAATAAATGATTCGTAGTACGCTCTGTTTCCACAGATATCAGAACATGATATTGGAGTAATCAAAGATACTGATAATCTGTGGGAAGCATGGGCTGAACTTGAAGTTAGTATGCCAAAGAGCCAGAATGTGTATAAAGGGTGGTTTGAGAGATTTCCTAGATTGAGTAGATTGTTGGATGCTCTGAAGGTGAATTTAGGGTCCTCGTGTCTCGGTTAAGCATACGAATCAACAGGAAGGAATTAGAGAATTTAAAACCAGATACATGTCTTAGCCCAGGTTCCTTTTTATTAACTGAGACATATATCTGTTACAAAGATTAATATATCATAACGTGTATGGGAATATGTAATAGGGAGGATTAAAATGAAAAACAAATTAGTTGGAATCTTTATTTGTATGCTTTTGATTAGTGCTGTTTTACCTGTTTCTGGTAATATTGATGTGGATAGTAATTCAATGCCATTTTTATTTGGAAATACACTTTATGTTGTGGGAAATGGTCCTGGTAACTATACATCTATTCAAGAAGCATTAGATGACGCAAAAGATGGGTATAATGTCTTTATCTATAATGATAGTTCACCATATCACGAGTTGTTAGTTATTGATAAGTCTATTAATCTAATTGGTGAGGATAGATATACCACTATTATTGATGGTGAATCAAGAGGCATTGTGATCTTTATTCGAGCAGATGGTGTAACTGTTAGTGGTTTAACTATTAGAAATCCAAGTGATTCATGTATTGCTATAATAAATGTATCTAATACTTTTATTCAAGATAATATTATTTTTCAAGAAAACAGTTCAGGAAAGTCGAAGGGCATAAAGGTTTCTTTTAGGTCTTCTTTTACTAATATTTCTGGAAATGAAATCTATAGATTTTATGATGGTTTAGTCGTTTCCTCGTCAAATAATAATATAATTTTTAGAAATAATATCCATCATAATTATTATGGTATTGGGATTTTTTCGGATTTTAATAAAATTATTCATAATCTAGTCAATAATAACAAACATAGGGGTATTTCTATTGCACAAGGTAGAAATAACTTAATCTCAGAAAACACGGTTACAAATAATGGATTTGAACATTTTAGTCTAGGTGGAATTTGGTTGGGTAGTAACAATCTTAAGGATGGTAATAATTTTATTAAGAATAATCAAATTTCAAATAATAATGCAACTGGCATTTATATTTCAACAACTTTGATTGGTTCTTTGATAAGATATTTTATTACTGACAATAACATTTCAAGCAATAAGGTATATGGAATTTATTCTGATATGGGCTATAGGATTATTATTGCTAGGAACAATTTAATTGATAATCCCACAAACGCGTACTTTCATACTTGGAATATGTTTAGAAAAAATGCTAGATGGATTAACAATTATTGGAGTGATTATGATGGGGAGAATTACCATAAAATTTATGGCAAATTTTTAATTATGTTTATCTTCTCTTTACCATGGTTTTGTTTTGATTTAAATCCTGCACAAGAACCATATGAAATAGGAGTGTGAGATTAGAATGAAGAAACTGTTGACGGTTGGTGTAATCTGCCTGTTGATACTGGTATCTATTCCTATAGTATCTGGTGAAGATATTCGCTATCCGAAAGAAGAAGGACCATATAATGTAATTATTTGTGGGAAAAGTACTGGAATGGGTGGTAGATTCTCTACTATGTTATTTCATTTCTGGCCGTTGTGGTTTAAATTTTATCCCAATGGTGTTAATTGGCATTTTCAACCGGATTCAGTATTTTTCGTAAATGGTGAAAAACAAGATATTATATATCCCGCTCATATTTGGTTATATGGATTCAAAGGATATGGTCAATCATTTCATATGCTTTTATTAAAAGATAAAGTAGCGATTCTAATAGGTTTTTTAATAGGTTCTATGCCAACCACTAGAGCACGGATTATTGGTCAATGTGCTGAAATACAAGTGAGTGATTCAGCATAATCTTTCTATATGGGAGGTTTGAAAATGAAGAAAAAAATAATTGGAATATCCTTCGTGATGCTACTACTTACACTAATACCTTCAACATCAATAGCAACTGAAACGACACCATCAGAAGATAGTATACTTATTCTCAAAGGGCTTGTTGTAATAACTAAAATTGAGAATAACACTGTTTATGCTACTGCATTTAGGTTATTTTACTTTGAATCGGTTGAAACTGAACGTGCATTTGGTTGGATTACGCTTAATGAGGTTGCCTTTCCAGATGGATTTTTTACGATACCGATACCAAGAACATTTGGTTCTTATGTTATTGGAATTGTTAATGGGCAAGGTGGAATAGAAATATTTTAATTTCAATGATATAGTTAATGAACTAAAGCGATATTTTAACGATAGTAATTTGGAGACAATAAGTATATACGATTATGGATACAAGTCTTTCGCTGTTTTAGCAATATGATTTGCACTAAGTCCATATTTAGCAAACAAATCCTTTGGTTCTCCAGATTCACAAAACATATCCTTAACACCAATTCTTCTAAACTTGCAAGAACAAACTTCCTCTGCAAGTATCTCAGATACCGCACTTCCCAAACCACCGACAATAGAGTGTTCTTCAGCTGTTACAATGGCATTTGTTTCCTTTGCACATTTGAGTACAAGTTTCTTATCAATAGGTTTTATAGTATGCATATCAATTACACGTGCCTTTATGCCTTTTTTTAATAATAATTTTCTCGCATCAAGGGCATAATCAACCATTGTTCCACAAGCAATAAAACTTATATCGTCCCCATCTTCTGTTATAATTCCCTTGCCGATTTTAATATCTTTTAAATCATCTTTTTTATAGATTACAGGTGCAGAAGCTCGTCCTACTCGTGCATACATTGGTCCATATTTTGTTGCCATGAGTTCTACGATAGATTTTGTTTGCGTAGCATCGCTTGGCGTAAAAACCATCATATTTGGTAGTACTCTCATTAATGCAATATCTTCAATCATCTGATGACTTGCACCATCTTTACCGACACTTATGCCTCCATGGGTTGCAAAAATCTTAACATTTGAATTAGAATATGCAATATCCATCCGTATCTGATCATACACCCGCCCTGTTGCAAATACAGCAAATGTACTAACAAAAGATATTTTTCCACATGAAGCAAGACCAGCAGCAGTTGATATCATATTAGCTTCAGCAATACCCATTTCAAAAAACCTACTTGGATATTTTTTAGCAAACATGATCGTCTTTGTTGATTTTGAAAGATCTGCATCAAGGACTACTAGATTGGGAAGTTTTTCACCTAATTTTATTAAAGTTTCCCCATAAGCATTTCTTGGATTCTCCATTACTTTGCTCATGCTTTTCCCTCTAAATTTTGTTGTAAAATATTTAATTCTCTCTTAGCAATTTTATACTCTAATTCATTTGGAGGAACACCGTGGAAATCAACGTTATTCTCCATAAAAGAGACTCCTTTCCCTTTAACTGTATTTAAAATAATCATGGACGGTTTATTTTTATGATTGTCTGCATCGTTAAGTGCTTTCATTATCTGTTTTATATCGTGCCCATCGATTTCAATGACATACCATCCAAAAGAACTCCAACGATCTCTTACTGATTCAAGTTTTAAAACATCTTCTGTATTTCCATCAATTTGTAAAAAATTTCTATCAAGAAGTGCGGTCATATTATCAAGTTTATAATGAGAAGCTGCTGATGCAGCCTCCCAGATCTGCCCCTCATCGGTTTCTCCATCACCAAGCATAACATAAACTTTAAAATCTTTTTTATCAAGTTTTCCTGCTAAAGCGATACCATTAGCAAAGGATAAACCATGGCCAAGAGAACCTGTAGATGCTTCAACACCGGGAATGTGATTACATACTGGATGACCTTGCAGCATGCAATTTATTTCACGAAGTTGTTTTAATTCTTTAACGTCGAAATAACCACATTCAGCAAGAACTGCATACAACGTTGGAGCAGCATGTCCTTTACTTAGAATAAATCGATCTCTGTTAGGATCATTAGGTTTTTTTGCGTTATGTTTCATATGATGAAAATATAGAGTTACTATTGCATCAACTGCAGATAAAGAACCACCAGGATGGCCAGATTTTGCTAAATACAGCATTTCGATTATATGTTTTCTAATTTTCACTGCCATTAAGTTTAATTTCTTAATAAGTTCATTATTGTGTGACATCAATTTTCTGCCCCACCCAGGAGAAAGGAAATGGAAACAATCCCCCTTAATACATTTTTTAGTAAAATACTTTACGTATTTACGTAATAATAAATCCTTCAAGGAAAAATATTTTTACATAAATACGTAAGTATATTATCGTAAATCACTGTATCATCATGTCGTTTGAATCCTTATGTTTCTCCTGTTTTTCCTCTTTTATATTATTTATGTCTCCTCCTCAAAATCTAATTATTATTGAATCGTATAATATTTTGAAAAAATATTATAGTAAACCAATAGCAATTCCATTTGTTAATGCAGTACCTGTAAAAACATCGTAATCCGTATATTTGTCTAATATAGTACCTTCTCCGACAACCGTAGCTTGAATCATAATCCCCTTTGTCCAAATACCATAATATAATTCCCATCCATCTCCTTTATTACTTGAAGATTTGTATAATTCCCATCCATCAACGTTATATTTCCACTCATACCAATTGAAAACATTAGTTGCATGATTATTTTTAATTCCATAGATTACTAATTCGACATCTAAATCTAACTCACCTACCTCTTCAATTATGGTAGAATTTAAATCAAATTCTAAAAATAAGTTCCCAATACTCAATTTTGCAATATTTTGTGATTTTGGATATCTAATTATTGAATTAACTCCTGGCAATGGTACATAATTAAAGGCAGCTACGGTAACATAACTTAAAGAAAAAACTACCAAAATAATAATTATAAATAAAATCTTTCGTTTTTTACTTTTCTTTTTCATTGTATACCTACCCCAAATTAAATTATGTAACACTCTCCTTCCTTAAAAACCTTTATCTCTCTGGAAAAGATTATTTCCTAATATTGAATCATTCAATCTTTTTTATGAAATCGTGATATATTGTAAAGATCGTGATAAATTTCAGGTCTTAGATCTCTTAATAAAGTTCGATTTGCTCGTGCTGGTTTAATCTTTTTTAGATCTATATCACATACGACAATACTTTCTTTAAAATAAGGAGCTTTCACTAATAGATTAGCCAGTGGATCATATACCTGTGATCCCCCCCATAAAACAAGATCTTCTTGAGTTCCAACAAGATTTACCAATACCATAAATACCGTATTTTCTAAAGCTCTTGTTGGGAGTAATGTTTCAAAATATTTTCTTGTTGTAGATGGTGATGCAGTAATACAAATTAAAATTTCTGCACCTTGAAGTGAGAATGCTTTTGTCAACTCTGGATAATATAAATCATAACATATTAGTAATCCTATTTTACCGAATTTTGTTTCAAAGACATTAAGTTCTTCACCTTCATCAAAAAAGATTTTTTCTTCAAAAGGTCCCGTCGTCGGTAAAAACCATTTATTGTAATTATCTATTTTTCCATTTGGATGAATTAGAATTGCAGCATTATGAATTAATCCTTTAATTTTTTTATCCCATAAAGGCATTCCAAATACTATATAACATTGATTTTTATGTGCAATTTGTTTTATATGATTAATTGAAGGACCATTCAATGGCTCGGCAAGATTTCTCAATTCATCTTTGCATCGATATCCAGATAAAAATAACTCTCCAAATACATAAAAATCAGCTTTTGTTTTTTTAATATATTCTTCCATTGTTTTTAGGTTGTATTTTTTATCTGCAATTTTAGGTCTAGCTGAGATTAAAGCCATTTTCATATGTAAAGCCAAATTAGAGTATGCAAAATATATGATATAAATGCTTCAGTTGTAATATTATATTTTAAAATTGGAATTTTATTTATTTGGATATGACGTATAAGGATGAGGCGTAAAATATGGAAAGAGTATGAAGGGAGGAGGAAAGGAATGAAATGTAAAAAAATCCCCCAAGTAATTTTACGCCTCAATTTAATACTCGCTCACGAGCTTAAATACTTTTCGTTTCTCTCCCAAAGAAAGATACAAAGAGCATAGGTTTAGCCCTATGCCCTTGATCTCATACAAATCCCCCTATCTTCCCAGCTAATATATATATTACCAATTATATATTATTTGTCTTTTTTTCAATTATAAAATTAAAATTAATTATTTAAATAATTAAAATTATTAAAATATTTAATAATCACTCCTTAAGATAACAGAAAATTTTATATACTTTGAATTATAAATATATAGTACAACAAAATTCTGGGAGGTATATACTGCACATTATTACCTTAAGTGATTTATCTTTTGTTATAGAAAAAAAACTAAATATTGAAGCAGAAAAAGCAAGAGAATATGCAACTATTATTATGGATCTTTTTGGATTTGACGACAGAATAATAGACAATGTATTAGAACACGAGGAGAGGCAATTATTTTATATATTAGAATCAGAAGGCATCCTACACACTGAGAGAGAGGAAATTTCTTTACACGATGGACGGATTTGGCGTATACATTATTGGCTCCTCAAAAAAAATAAAATTTTAGATTATACACATAATAAAAAATGGATAAAACAAAAGGATGATAAATTAAAAATTCCAGATTTCGAACAGAAGACTATTTATTCCTCGTTACCAAAATATATGTGGACAGCTCGAAAATCTTAGCTAGGTTTTTAAGAATGATTTTTTTTATTTTGTTAAAAGGTAAATTTTATATTGCAAATTTTTAAGTAAGGTATTTATATCTTATATATTCAGTTATGAAATTAGACATTGAAATTGCCCGATCTGTAAAACCTAAAGCAATAGAAGAAATTGCTCAGTTAGCAGGTATTAAAGAAGATGAATATGTTTGTTGGGGAGATTATAAAGCAAAAGTTAATTTAGATATTTTTAACAGAATATGTCAAAATAATAATGGAAAATTAATCCTCGTAACAACAATTAATCCAACACCAAGTGGTGAAGGTAAAACTACAGTTACCATTGGACTTTCTCAGGCTCTCTCAATATTAGGAAAAAAAACAATGTTTGCCATTAGAGAACCATCATTAGGACCTATGATGGGTATGAAAGGTGGAGCAACTGGGAGTGGGTATTCTCAAATACTACCAATGGAAGACATTAACCTTCATTTTACAGGGGATATGCATGCAATTACAAGTGCGCATAATCTCTTGGCCAGTTTATTAGATAACCATATACATCATGGCGACCTTTTTCATATAGACCCAAGATATATTGTTTGGCCAAGAGTGCTGGATATTAGCGATAGAGCCCTAAGAAATACTGTTATAGGGCTTGGTGGACCACTGGATGGTGTACCTCATGAAGTAGAATTTGCTATTACTCCAGCATCTGAAATTATGGCAATCTTGTGTCTTTCAAAAAATATTGAAGATTTAAAGAATAGGTTAAGTAAAATAATTGTTGCGTATACGTATGATAATAAACCAATTACCGCTGGTGATTTGAAATCGGTAGGAGCAATAGCTGTTCTGTTAAAAGACGCTTTTAAACCAAATCTTGTTCAAACTTTAGAAGGTATACCAGCTTTTGTTCACGGAGGTCCTTTTGCAAATATTGCTCATGGCACAAATAGTCTTATTGCAGACATGATTGGATTAAAACTGGCAGATTATTTTGTAACCGAGGCAGGTTTTGGTTCAGATCTTGGTGCTGAAAAATTCTTTGATATTGTTTGTAGAACGGGGGGATTAAAACCAGATGCAGCAGTCCTTGTCGTGTCAATTAGAGCACTAAAGAGAAATGGGAGTGGAACAGATATAAATGCATTAAAAAGAGGTATGTCCAATCTAGAAAAACACCTAGAAAACATCATTCTTTACAAGGTTCCCGTCATTGTTGCAATAAATCGTTTTATTAATGATAAAGATGAAGAAATTGATGTTATTGAAAACTTTTGCAATTCAAAAAATATACCTATTGCAGTTGTTGACGTTTGGGAAAAAGGAGGGGAAGGCGGTATTGAACTTGCTGGAAAACTTGTCGACTTAATACATAATCAGAAGTCAAACTTTCACTTTCTATATGACCTTAATCGTACTGTAAAAGAAAAAATTGAAACTATTGCCAAAAAGATTTATGGAGCTGGAAGAGTTGTTTATACTGTAGCTGCGGAAAAAGATATTCAACTTTGTGAAGAAATTGGACTTGATAAACTTCCAATATGTATCGCTAAAACGCCTTATTCCTTATCTGATGATCCACAGCTTCTAGGAAGACCTAAAGGTTTTAAGATTACGGTTAGAGAAATAAAATTTTCATCAGGAGCCGGTTTTTTAGTACCAATGACTGGAAAGATTACCACAATGCCTGGACTTCCACCCAAACCTAAATCTGAAATTATGGATATAAATAGTAACGGCGATATAACTGGGTTGTATTGAACATTTTTACACTTTTTTAAAACATGATTAAATAGGGACTTTTATATATCGTATTATCATATCAATAAGCAGTTTGGGAGGCAATTTATGAGTGACGAGGACATTGAGCCTTATGTAGATGATATTCTAGATGTACTTAGTGATAGTTCAGATGAAAAAGTAACAAGAGAAGAGCTTGAAAAAGAACTGAAAAAATTTCTAGAATATGGCGTACCACTGGATCATGCAAAACAAACTCTCATAAAGAAGTTTGGTGGGGATTATATACCTCCATCCACAGAACGGACACTTATCGTTGATTTAAAACAAAATCAAAACAGTGTAAACCTACTTTGTCGGGTAATTACTATCAATCCAAAAGATGTTACTATAAAAGGAGAAGACAGAAAGATATTTTATGGAATACTCGGCGATGAAAGTGGGTCCATTCCTTTTACAGCTTGGAATGATTTTGGAATTGAAAAAGGATCGGTAATTGAGATATCAAACGCTTATACAAAAGAATGGCAAGGAGATATAAAGTTAAACCTTGGAGATAGAACAAAAGTTGAAAAAACAGATCAATCTAAAATACCCGAAAGTAATGTGGAACCAAAGATATGTAAAGTGGAGGATTTAAGATCGGGTCTTGGTGCGGTAGAGATTATTGCACGAATTATTGAAATAAAGAAGCGAGAAGTAGAAGTAGAGAATCAGAAAAAAAGTGTCTATTCTGGAATACTTGGTGATGAGACGGGAAAAGCACAATATACCTCATGGTATGATTTTAAATTAAAGGAAGGAGATGTTGTAAAAATATCTGGAGGATATGTAAAATCTTGGAAAGGGATCCCACAATTAACATTCGATGAAAAAGCAACTGTAGAAAAAGTTGATGCTAACAAGATTTCAAAACAGGATATAAAAACAAGAAAACTTCCCCTTTATAGACTGGTTGAAAGATTTGGTGCATTGGATATTGAAGGAGAAGGAACAGTCATTCAAATAAGAGAAGGATCTGGCATAGTACAAAGATGTCCTGAATGTAACCGTGTAATAATGGGGGATGCATGTACTCTTCATGGAAAGGTTAAAGGTATTCCTGATCTACGCATTAAACTTGTAATCGATGATGGTACTGGGGCAGTTAGTGGAATAATTAATAAAGTATCAACTGAAAAACTTCTTGGAAAAACACTTGATGAATTAACAAAATTGCTCGAAAAATCAACTGATAAAAATATCATATTTGAGGAAATAAATAAAACACTTTTTGCACATAGAATTAATCTACGAGGAAATGCACTTGGGGATGAATTTGGTATAACTATTATCGCGAAAGAAGCAAAACTTACTGATATTGACATCGAAGCAGAATCTGAACGGATATCAAAAGAGTTGGAGGAATTGCAATGAGACGTGAACCTGCATGGAGAATTTTTGCTGGAGAATACAACGATTCAACGGTTGAAATTAAGGGATCAGGAGAAAAAACACCTTCCTATGTCATAACTCCTCTTGGTAGCAAAGTCAATAGGTTATTCTCTATTGGAGTGTTAACCGATGTTGAAAATGTTACTGAAGAAGGGGAGCTTGTAAGAGCACATATCTCTGATCCTACCGGTGTTTTCACATTATATTCAGGACGACAGTATCAACAAGATGCAACAGACCAGCTTTTAAGTATTGAAGTTCCAGCTTTTGTTGCGGTTATTGGAAAATCAAGAACTTACGAACCAGAAGAAGGAGCATTATATGTATCAATCCGACCAGAAATGGTTAGGGAGGTAAATGCAGAAGCAAGAGATAGATGGATAATTGAAACATGTATACAAACAAAGGAGAGAATCGAAGCTCTTTTAGAAGCAATGAAAATGAATCAACCTAATGAAAATGATCTCAGAAAACTAGGATACAGTAGAAATCTTTCTGAAGGAATCATTACAGCCCTAAAAAATTATGGAGATATTGATGTTGGTAAGTATTTGACGCTAGTTAGAGAATCATTACAATATACAGTACCCTCAAAAGAAAAATTCTCTGAAATTGAAAAAGAGGAAAAAATTGAATTAACAGAACAAAAGGAAATAAAGAAAGAAAAAAAGGAAGTGGAAAAAACTGACGATTCTGAAGATATTGAAAATATAGTTTTAGAAACAATTAAAGAGATAGAAGGAGAAGATGGAGCACCGTGGGATTTGATTGTAGAAAAATGCAAGGAAAATAACCTTGATGAAAACACAATTGAAGAAGCATTAACCTCTTTAATGGATAAAGGGTTTATCTTTGAACCCGTGCTAGGAACGATAAAATCTACGTAATCAATCCTTTAATAAGTCTTCGCCACCTTTGAATTGAAGCTGTATTTCGGTATAAACATCATCTATTCCAAAGAATTGATTTTTAGATGTTGGAATAAGTTTTGTATAACCTCCAAAATCCTGAATGAGATGTAATATTTTTTCATTCATATCTCTATATACTGATGATTCTTCATTAATAACTGCTCCGATTAAATCATCGGGAGTTTCTGACCATCGATTTATAATTTCTAGTTCTTCGTCTGATAGTAAATCTGACTTACTTAATATATTGATTTGCGGTTGCTCAAGTCTAAAATTAGTAGTAATAGAAAGAAGGAGTTGTGAAACAAAACCCGATGCTGTTTTTGCAAGACCAGGATCTAGGAGATAACAGAGTACTGACTTCTCTGGATTTAAAAATTTTACCGTATATTTTCCCGCTTCTCTAAATACAAATAATTCTAGTTGCCCTGGCGTATCTACAATAATATAATCTGATTTGAATTGTTCGATACTTTTCTTAACATCTTCTGTGTTAAGCGCAATCATATCAGCACAAACAATCTGGGCACCATTTGGTCCTAATTCATAGGTTTCCATGATTTCTTTTAATGATATCCAATCACGAATATCAATATCAGGATCATAAGGAAGGTTCTCTGCTCCAGGATCGAGATTAACAATAATTGCGTCAAGCCCTCTTATTTTACACCATTTTTGGAAATTTGAAGAGAGCGTCGATTTTCCCGAACCAGCTGTACCAATAAAATATAAGTATATTTCCTCTTTCATCTACCTTCCACGTAACTCATTCATATGATCAACTCTTTTTTTGATAAGATCTTTTGTACCGATGTCATGACGTATAAAGATATGATCGCCTTTGATATGCTTTAATGCTTGTTCACAGATTTCTTCTGCCGCAGATAACTCATTAGCTATTCCAACAACTGCAAGTGATCGTGAAGACGTTGTAAAGATATCATTGTTTTTTCTATCAACTGAAGCATAAAATAATTTCGCTCCTGTATCAAATACAAAATTCTCGTTTACCTGAATTTTTTCTCCAGCCATGCTTTTAAATCCATAGCCTTCTGGAACTACATATTTACATACGGTTGATTTTTTCTCCATTTGTATTTTATTATGAGACAACGATCCCTCAAGCATGCTTTTACATAGTTCGATAAAATCTGTTTTTAATAATGGTAAAACGTTCATATTTTCAGGATCGCCAAAACGTGCATTTATCTCAATAATTTTTATTCCCTTTGAAGTAAGAATAAACTGTCCATAGATTGGACCTACGTATTTACATCCCTCATTGTTGAGAACATCTACAATCTTTTGAAGGATAAAAACTCCTTTTTCATAATCCCTTTGAGATAGAAATGGTAGTAATCCATTGGCACATGAATAAGATCCCATTCCACCTGTATTTGGACCACGATCTCCAGGAAGAAGTCTCTTGTGATCCTGTACTGCGGGTAGCGTAATTATGGTGGAACCATCTGAAAATGCTTGTAGTGTGAATTCTTCACCGACTGCTTTTTCTTCAATTAAAACTTTGTCGACACCACTAATTTTCTTATCAATTACTTCTTTTACATAAGATATTGCCTCATTTATTCCAGTAAAATGATCACTGGATACTTTTACTCCTTTTCCTCCAGTAAGCCCGATTGGTTTTATGGCAACTTCACCCTTTTGGTTTTCAATAAATGCTTTTGCCTTATTTACATCGGAAAAAACGCCATACTTCAATTGTCCAGGTATGTTATATTTTTCAACAAGATTTCGCATCCATTCTTTATCCGTCTCAATCCTTGCCGCATCTTTAGTTGGTGCACATGTTCGAATGCCATATCTACTGAGTTGATCAGCAAGACCTTTTTCGAGAGGAGCTTCTGGACCTATTAAAGCAAGATCAATATTTTTTTTCTGTGCATATTCCACAACACTATCAACATTTGTTTCTTTTTCAAGTATATAATCGACCGACATTCTTTCTATTCCTGGATTTAGATTTTTCATAACAGAATATAAATTTGTATCTTTTGATCGAGTAACTGCATCGCATATTGCATGTTCTCGAGCACCACCACCTACTACTAATACATTCATTTACCTGCCCCCTGATTTTNNGCATGTTCTCGAGCACCACCTCCTATTACTAATATATTCATTGACCTACCCCCTATTGAATATAATCCATATATTTAATTTAGTCTATTTTTTTAAAATTTCACTGACTGGGACAAGAGAAATGAATTCTACTTCCATATTATTTAATTTATCTTTTGCGGTATTTCCTCTATCTACTACTACAAGAGCTTTATCTACTTTCGCATTATGTACACGTAAAATTTGTATTGTTTTAATAACTGATCCCCCACTCGTAGTTACATCTTCAATGACTAAAACATTTTTTTCTTTTACATCACCGCCTTCAATCTGTTTTTGGGTTCCATGTTCTCGTTTTTCTTTTCTTACAATAACATATGGAATCTCTGTTTCCAATGATAAAGCTACTACTAAAGGTACTGCTCCTAATTCCATTCCTGCTAATAAGTCATAACCTTGTGTATATTTACTCATTTTTTTAGCTATTGCCTTTAATGTTCTTGGATCAGTGCTTGCTTTTTTTATATCAATGTAGTAATCACTGATAGCTCCTGACGTTAATACAAAACGTCCAAATTTAATTGCTCCACATTCTTTTAAAAGTTGGACGAGATTATCTTTTTGCATATGGTAATAGTAATGGTGAGTTGTGATTTATAATTTTACATATAATTGTTAGAAATTTTCAAAAAACAAATTTAATCTCCTTAAAAGTAGTAAACACCAACAAATATACTGTTTAAATGTAAACTTATTTTACTTTGCTGATAAGCAGTTCTTTGAGAAGATGATCGAGGTATTGAACAAGTACGGGATGCTCTTCGAAACCCAACCCAAGGGATACAGCAATGTTGAGATGAGATCAGTAGAGTAATCCCTGCCACTGTTGTTTTTAGCCAGA
>JABAOC010000555.1_pt2 | contig 41312 bp, 37 predicted proteins | sample 7062161 | NCBI WGS metagenome assembly JABAOC01 (sample SAMN14538625, study PRJNA623070) | marine sediment metagenome | biome: marine biome [ENVO:00000428]; feature: marine pelagic biome [ENVO:01000023]; material: deep marine sediment [ENVO:00002113] | place: India: Gulf of Khambhat ... | reverse complement strand
CCAGCTTCCGTACGACTTCAACGTCTCCTTTACGTTCCTGGCCAGAGAAGGCTGGATCATTCAGGAGAATGTCTCCTATGTGGACTATGCACTTCCCAACACCAGAAGCCGAAGCTACGGTGCCTATCTCGCCGCTTTCGGTACAGAGCGCCTGAACACCTTCTACAGGTTCGACATGCGAGTGGAGAAAGTGATCCGCCTTGGAGACACGGGCCGGATCTACCTGATGGCCGACCTGTTCAACGTCCTCAACGCCAAACTCGAGAACAGAAGATACCAGAAGTCCTGGGGAACGGTGTACAGAGATGCCGGAACCCGCAACACTTCCTTCACGCCGAATGCCACGGCCTACACGCTGAACGAGATCCTGAACCCGAGACTCCTGAGACTTGGAGTCAGATTCCAGTTCTAAGAGGAACACAGAACTAGACGCACAAAGCCCCTTCCGGCTGAAGCCGGAAGGGGCTTTTTTTTTCGCTTCGGAAATGGTAGAATGAAATCGGAGCTGTAGGAGAGATACCCGCAGTCCTTTTTGCCGAAAAAACACAAAACAACGCGCCCTTCGATTCACTGGCGTTAGAGGGAGCGCCGACAGGCGGAGGTCAGAGATGAAAAAGATTGCATTTTCGTTCGCCCTGATACTTTTATCCGTTTCGCTTCTTTTCTCACAGGTCTATAAAGGAAAAGGAAGGATACTCGGTTTCGTCTACGATGAAGAGGGAAATCCTTTGGAGGGAGTCAAAGTCAAGCTGATTTTTGTGAAGGGAAACGCCGGATTTGATGTCGAGACGAATGCAGAAGGAATGTGGGTGGCGTCGTGGCTCAGGAACGGCACATGGAATATTGATTTTGAGAAGCTCGGGTTCTACCCGAAACAGATAAGTATCCAGGTGAGCGAGATCAAGAAAAATCCGGAAATCATGGTCAACCTGAAAAGAGCCGAGGGGCTGCTTCTCACAGAAGAATTGAAGAACGGACTGAATGAAGGAAATGTGCTCTTTGATGAGGGGAAGTACGAGGAATCCATCGTGATTTATGCAAAGCTTCTCGAAGATTACCCGGAGGCCTATATTCTCCATAAGAATATCGGAAACGCCTATTTTCAGATGGAAAAATTCGACCTGGCGGAAGGGAGTTATAAGAAAATCTTGGAGCAGGATCCAGAGAACAGTGAAGCCATGATGCTCATCGGAAATTGTTATACCAACCGCGGCGATAACGAGAAGGCCCTCGAATGGTACAACAAGATTAAATTTGAAGATATCAACGACCCGAATGTTTTATTCAACATCGGCACGAGGTTCTACAATCTCACGAAGTATCCGGAAGCTCTGAAATATTACAAAAGGTCTGTAGAAGTCAAGGAAGATTATGTGGATGGGATTTACCAGCTCGGATTGACCCATTTGGCCTTGTCCAACTTCCAGGATGCAATAGTCGTTTTCGAAGACTATCTCAAATATGATTCTGACTCTGAACGAGCTTCCCAGGTGAGAGGATTCATCGAATACCTCAAAAGGAGAATCGGTTAATACAGCTCTTCCGAAATGCAGAAAAATCGTTTCCTGTATACAACTCTTTTTCTTTTCGCTTTTCTCTGCTTGAGCTTTCCACTCTCTTTTCCGTATCCGGAGAATGACCCCAACGAATCCCGGCTGAATGTCCTTCTCGTCACGATCGACACACTGAGAGCAGACAGGTTGGGCTGTTACAGCCGGGAGCATCTGGAAACGCCCAACATTGACAGGCTGGCCGAGAAGGGAACCATCTTCACGAAGGCCTTTGCCCATGCGTCGACCACGCTCCCCTCTCATGTGAGCATTCTTTCGGGAACGGTCCCGATCCACCACGGTGTCCATGACAACGGGACATTTAGAGTTGAGGATCGATTCCTGACCTTGGCCGAATATCTGAAGGCCAACGGGTATTCCACGGGAGCTTTTATCGGAGCCTATCCACTCGATTCAAGGTTCGGGCTTGCCCAGGGATTTGACATTTACGATGAGGACTACAGGGGCAAGAGCACTCAAAAACTCTCATTCATAGAGAGAAAAGCGGGGGATGTCGCGGATCGGGCGACAGAATGGCTCGAGAAGCAGGAGGCGCATTGGTTTCTCTGGGTTCATTGTTTTGACCCGCACGATCCCTACGAGCCTCCGGAGCCCTTTCAAACACAGTATAAAGACCGCCCGTATGATGGAGAAGTGGCGTATGTGGATTCTTCTCTGGAGAAACTCTTCCGCCACATGAGAAATAACGCTTTGATGGATGACACGGTGGTCGTCATCACCGGAGATCATGGCGAGTCACTCGGCGAGCATGGAGAGATGACCCACGGCTATTATGCGTACAACAGCACGATCTGGATTCCTTTGATCATTTCGATTCCGGGTATCGGTGGGGGCCGGAACGCACAGACGGTTTGCCATGCGGATATTTTTCCGACTCTCTGCGATGTTCTAGGTCTTAAGAAACCGCCTGGACTCCAGGGCGTGTCTCTTCTTCCGGCCATGCGGGGAAAGACACTTCCGGAAAGACCCATCTATTTTGAATCGATGTACCCGTATTACAGCCGGGGTTGGGCCCCTTTAAAAGGTTTTATTTCCGGGAATTCTAAGTTTATAGACTCCCCGATTCCAGAACTTTATAATCTGGAAAAGGATTTTAATGAACTCCAGAATCTCGCTGGCACAGTGAAATTGGACGACTACAGAAAAGAACTCGCGCGAATTATGGAGGAGCAATCTCTTCCTGGAAGAGAGGAGGGAAGAAGGCCGCAGGCAGACAGAGAAACCCTGGAAAAACTGAGAAGCCTCGGTTATATCTCCACGCGCAGGACATCTGAAAAGAAAGACTTCGGCCCTCAGGATGACGTGAAAAAGCTCCTCCCGCTTCACAACAAGTCCATGGAGGCGATGGACCTATGCAGAACGGGAAAAGTCGACGAGGGAATCCGGCTTCTCAGGGAAGTGATCACTGAGAGAGAGGATGTCGATATTGCCTACACCAACCTCGCCACGGTTTTTAAAGACATGGGAAAGCTGAACGAGGCGTTATTAGTCCTGGAGGAGGGGATGCGAACTAATCCCTCGAGTTATGAGATTTTCATCACTTATATGAATTTTCTTCTCGATGCGGGCCGAGATGATGATGCGATAGAGCTTTTTACCGGGATGAACCTGCGTCAGATGGAGCATGATCCTGAGGCGTGGAATTTTTTAGGAGCGGCCTATTCCCGCAAGGGGGATTTTGACAAAGCTTTAGAGGCCTACGAGATGGCCCTGTCTTTGGATAATAAATACTCAGTGGCGCACAAAAACATCGGCGCAGTCCAATTTTCAATTTTTTTAAAGACAAAGGAACGGAGTTCCTTCCGGAAGGCGCTCCAGAGCTTTAAAAAAGCGATCGAGATCAACCCGAATCTCGCTTCAGCTTACAACGGACTCGGAGGGGCTTACCTGTATGCAGGGAATTTGGAGGGAGCGGTTTACTGCCTGGAAAAGGCTTTAGAGCTCGATCCTCACTTTTCGAATGCCCTCTACAATCTCGGGCTTGCGCACTTGCAGAGAGGCGAAAAGGCAAAGGCTCTCGAGTATTTGACTCAATACAAAGAAAAATACGAACGTTTTCTTTCTCCTTCTGGAAAGAAAAAGTTAGAGGAGTTGATTCTAAAATGCAAACAAGAGTAAAAGATTTTGCACGTTTGTCTGTCCTGGCATTCTTAGTTTTGGGAGTGATGTCCTGCGGCGGCGGGGGAAAGATAGCGCTTGACCCGGAAAGCCAGAATTTTTACGAGTATGCCTATCTCATCATGACCGGCGTGGAGAAGGACATCTTTCGTCATCTCCCCGACAAGGAATCCAGAGCGGAGTTTATCAAGGATTTCTGGGCCAAGAGGGATCCGAACCCGGATACAGAGGAAAATGAATACAAAGCCGAGTTTTACAGAAGAATCGAGTATGCCAACGAGAGATTCAGAGAAGGACCTCCGGGATGGAAAACTGACAGAGGACGAATTTACATCTATCTGGGCCCGCCGGATCGATTTGACGAGATTTTCACTCATAATGAAGTGACCAGCAGCGGTGAGCCAGTCAGGGGTTCTGTGATACTGTGGTATTATTATCGGTACGGCGTGGGGATAAAGTTCGAGGACGTGAAGAATAACGGGCATTACACGTTTGATCCTATGGACGGCCTTGCCGGAAGCCTTTCGGAAGCGATTGAGATGGCCAAGCTGGGGGTTAATTTCGGAGAAGGGAGGATGTCGCAGAAATACTTGAACTTTGACCTCGAGTATGACGCTCAAAAAAAAGAGATTATCATCCATTTTCCCGTCAAGGGCATCAATTTTTTAGAAGAAGGAGGACTGCTCAAGGCCGACTTCGTGTTTGAGTTCCACATCAATGAAAAAACAGGAGTACGGAAGGATAAATTCACTGAATCCAGGTCTTTTGCCGACTCTGAAGATCATCTTCTTGAGACGAAAGAAATTGTCTTTGTCTTTCCGTATGACCTGGAACCGGGGAAATACTATTTTGATGTGATTATCCGCGGCGATGAAAGCATCGGCAAGACGAGAAAAATATTCGATATAAAGATTGAGAGGCCATAAAAGACAGATTCTTCATAGCGGCGAATGAGTCAGAGTGAAACGATATTGAGGGATCCGAGTTATACGTATTGGAGAGGTTAACAAACAATGAAGTCTAAAGTATCTATCGTCATCATTTGTGTGCTTCTGGTCACTTCATTCCTTTTTTCTCAGAAGAAAATGAGGGTCAAGGACCTTCACGAAAAGTATCAGGAATTTTTGAAGCTGACCCTTTATATCATGCATGAAAAAGAGAAAGATCCCTTCCTGCAGCTGGACAACGATCGAGAGCGGGATGCGTTCATCGAGATGTTCTGGAGATTGAGGGACCCCACGCCGGGGACGCCGGAAAATGAATACAGGGACATGCACATCGAGCGCTTTCTGTATGCCAACAAATATTTCAGAAGAGGCTCCCCGCGTGAAGGCTGGATGACGGATATGGGGAAATTCTACATCATCCTGGGTGAACCAGTCAGTAAAGACCGGTATCCTGCCCAGAAAGAGATGTATCCGATAGAGGTCTGGTCGTATTACGGAGATAAAGAGAAGGGGCTTCCTTCACATTTCAACCTTGTTTTCTTTCAAAGAGGCGGTGCCGGAGAATACAAGCTGTACGACCCTGTTTCTGACGGACCGGCCGCTCTGATGATTCACGGGAAGGGCTTCGCCATCGAGGATTATGAAGCCATGTACGAGAGGCTTTTGGAGATTGCTCCCACGTTGGCCACAGTCTCACTCTCCTTGATTCCAGGGGAAATTCCGTATGGCTACCGACCATCACCGATGAATGCGATACTGATCGCGAACATAATCGAATCGCCGAAAAAAGACATCAATCCGACTTATGCGACGCATTTTTTGAACTTGAGAGGCATAGTCAGCACAGAGCACATGACAAATATTGTGGATAGCGAGACAAGCACAGCCTTGATTCCAGACCCCATCATCGGGATGAACTTTTTGCATTTTTCGATGGTGCCCAAAGCCATTTCTATCGATTATTTTGAGCAGAATGACCAGTATTTCTGTAATTTCACGCTTAACGTCAGCCTCAGGATTGAGAATGATGTGATATTCCAGTACACGAAAGAGTTCCCGCTGTATTTTTCTCCTGATGACCTGGATAAGGTGAGAGCGAACGGGATTTCCATCGAGGACTCCTTTCCTGTAGTGGAAGGCCGCTACAGATTGACGATACTCCTTCAGAATTCAATCGGTAAAGAATTTTCTATTTTCGAACAGGACATCTCTGTTCCCCAGAGATCGGAAGAGCTGAAGATCGCGGGACCGTATTTGGGTTACAAGTTTCAGGATTACCAGAGCAGCGTGCATATTCCTTATAAAATGGTCGACAAGAAATTGATCATCGACCCTAAGAACACGTTTGCCACGGGAGATGAAATCGCTTTGGTCGTGGGACTCGTGAACCTTCCTCAGGAGATTTGGAACGAAGGAGAGTTGAGAGTGTTGATTGAGGGACTCAGAAAGGAGAATTCCACGCAGAAATCGTTGACTTTGAGACTCAGAGATTATCCCCGCGCCAATGTCATGTACATTCCTCAATCCATCCGGGCCAGCGAACTGCCTCCGGATTATTATGAGATGAAAACAATGATCGTGGGAAAGGATGAGGAGACAATCGAGGAAGCGAAAACGGAATTCATCATTTCTCCGGAGGAAGCGATCGCCCATCCGATTGCGCGGGCGAAAATTATCCCGCTGTCCAATAGCTTTTTATTCTATTATATGCATGCCCATCAGTATGCGAAGCTCGGAGATCTCGTGAAAGCGGAAGCGGCTTATGAGAAGGCGTACGACCTCAGACCTGATTTTAAAAAAGGCGTGGTCGAGTATGCCAATTTTCTGTACAGAGCGAGGAAGTACGAGAAAAGTCTGGACTTGATCGAAAACATTCGAGATGATGACCAACTGAGGTTTGATTATTTCTTGATCAAGGGGCGAGCGTTGATGGGAATGGAATGGTATGAAGAGGCGATAGACAATCTGATCGAGGGGAACAAGATTTACAATAGTGATACAGGTCTTTTGAACTCTCTCGGTTTCTGCTATTACAAAACAGGTGAGAAAGAAAGAGCGTTGGCGATTCTCAGAGCCTCACTGAACTTGAATCCAGACCAGGAAAACGTGAAGGCATTGATCGAGGAAATCGAGAAGAGTAAAGATGAGGAAATCCCGAAGATAAATCCTCAGATAAATTGCCGATAAGGATTCGATCCGGCTTCATCCCGCATCAAACGGATAAAGCGCTTATCTCACCTCAAAATCCAGACTCTTGGTGATTGATTTTCCGGATACCTTATCCGTTATCGTTATTTGGAGAGTGTATGTGCCGGCTTCGACCTCTCGCTGCTCTGTTTTATCGCCTTCATCAGATTTGATCAGCACTGTTCTGATCAGGGGGAGTTCCTGGTTGATGAGAGGAGCTTCGTATTTCTGGGGGGCAAACAGGATAGCCTTTTCTTCGCCTTTCATTACATTAAAAGCCACTTCAATGCTGAATTTTCCGGCCTCGTCCTGTTGAGTACCAAAAATATAGAAGAAAAGTCCCATTTTATCCCCGGAAGAGAAAACTTTTTCGATGTTGGGTTCAATGTTGACGATCGAATAGACGAATGAGCCTTTGTGAGCTGTGGGCCGTCTTTCAGGAGATTCCAGATACTTTTGGTTCTTGACGAAAAAGAGCGGTGTGGTGATCAATTCGTCATTGAGAGTAGCTGTCTGGGGGAGGGAGAATTCATAGTACTGCGTCCCTATTTTTTCCAATTTTTGTGAACAGACCGCCATGGACAGGAGATAGTTGCCTGGGGTCAGGATATATCCAGTCGAATAGAACTCCTCCTTTTCGGGTTCATACGCACTGCTGTCCACCTGCAGGTTAAGAGGGACATAGACTTCCTGGAGAACTTCTCCTGGAACATCGTTTTCCAGTTTGTTGAACTGCAGAAAGAGATGCGATCTGGCCTGCAGTTTGCTCGCCTCGGTTTCGAAGGCCGTCAACGCTTCCTCTTCTTTCTTTTTCACGGGAGCAGTAGCCGCAAAACCGAGATCTGCATTCTTCGCTTTGAAAAGGATGACCGTGTACAGGTTCTGTCCTGCGGGGAAATAGAGATGCTTTGTGATTGAGAAAGGAACGTCCGGACGGACCTGACGGGTGGGCATTCCTGCTTCGAATACTTGTTTGACCTGATCGGGGATGATGACAATCTTGGTGGGCTGGGTTTCTTGTGCTTGTTCTTCCTCTTGTGCGCGAAGGCTCGGTGACAGAAGCAAACTCAGGATGAGCCCTGATACGATCACAAGACTTACATGGCTTTTCGTTTTCATGTTTCCTCCTAAGTTACAACCCTCAGCTCTGAGTGAGTTGGACTGTAAATTTGGAACTTCTTGGCTTTTTCGGAGGAGGTTTTTCCCTCCGTTCTCCAAACATAAATATAGCAGATTCGGTCCTCTTTTTCAATATTTGAGATGCGACCCCGTTTTTTATTTTTTATTATCTCTGGTACTTTCTCACCGCCCTTTGATGTTCAGAAAACGTGCGGCTAAAGACATGGCTGCCGTCATTCTTGGAGACGAAATAAATGTATTTTTCATCCGCAGGATAGAGAGCGGCTTTGAGAGCGGCTTGTCCCGGATTGCAGATGGGGCCTGGAGGCAGGCCTCGATTGAGGTAGGTGTTGTAGGGAGAATCGAGTTTCAGATGTCTTTTCAAAAGGCGTCCTGTGTAGGTGCCCTGCTCTTTCATGGCGTAGATTATGGTCGGATCACAGTCGAGTTTCATCTTTATTCTCAGACGGTTGTGGAATACGGCTGAGACCAGCTCTCTTTCCTCGGGGAAAGAGGTCTCTTTTTCGATCAATGAAGCCAGGGTCACGACCTTTCTTGGAGTCATGTTGATTTCAATAGCTCTTTGCCGCCACTCCTCGGTGAAGACGGACTTGAATTGGTTGACGAGAGTGGTGACGATCGTTTCCGCAGATATTCCTCTGGAAAGGTGGTAGGTCTCTGGGAAGAGGTATCCTTCAAGATTTTCCGCTTCGATATCGTAAGTGCCGAGGAGTTCGGTCCTGGAACACGCCTCAAGAAAATCCTCCTCTTCTATGATTCCGATGGAATCAAGATGTTGAGCGATCTCCCGTCTTGTCAAGCCTTCGGGGATGGTGACAGGATGGAAGAAGACCTTCCCTTCGGAGAGAATGGTCAGGATTTCTTTTGTCGACACCGGGAGGCGGAGCTCATACTCTCCGGCTTTCAAACTTTTAGGAGAGAAATAGAGTTTATAGCCCAGAAGAAAGGGCCAGGTTTTCTTGATTATGCCTTCCTCTTTGAGATCTTGAGCGATGCTCTGAATCCCTTTTCCGGATTCGACTACAAATAATATCTTTTGTGGGGCAGCTTTCGAAGATCCGTAGAACTCGAAAGAAAACCATGCGCAGAGAAGGAGAGGGATGACCGCTGAGACGATAAGAGCGGGTTTAATGACCTTGAGTATCATGGTGTTTGGCTTTTTTATTTTCGAGGTAGCTCGAGAGTATGAGGGAAGCGGATATCTGATCCTTCAGTCTCTTTTTCTTGCGGAAGTCGGTTTTTTGTCCTCTCAGAATTTTCAGAGCCTGCTGTGTAGTCAGACGTTCGTCCCAGAAAACGATCGGAAGATGGAGGATGTTCTCGAGCCAGCGGGCGAACTTTTTGGTCTTTTCTACCCGTGTCCCCGGGCTGCCGTCCATCCGGAGAGGAAGTCCGATGACGATTTCTCCGATCTCGTACTGCGAGACGAGTTCCTGAAAATACTTCTTATCCTTTTCTTGACTCTGCCTGCGGTAGATTCCGATGGCTTGGGCAGTCAGAAAGAGTGTGTCGCTGACAGCCAGTCCGATGCGTCTGTCCCCGAAGTCTATCCCGAGAATTCTCATGAGTTCCAGTTTTCTCGATTTCTCTTTTTCTTCCTATGCCTGTCCAGGCCCAGCTCGATAAGCTTTTCCAGAAGATGCGGGAAAGACAGACCGCTGACCTCCCAGAGCTTGGGATACATGCTGATTTCCGTGAAGCCTGGAATGGTGTTGATCTCGCTTAAATATATTTTTTCGGATTTCCCGTCCATAAGGAAATCCACTCGCGCCATACCCGAACAGTCGATGGCCTTGAACGCTTCCACGGAGAGCCGCTGAATGTCTTCAGCCTGTGAGGGAGTGAGCTGCGCCGGGATTCCGAAGCGCGTCTTCCCTTCTATGTACTTGTCTTCATAGTCGTAGAATTCTCTAAAGGGGATGATCTCGCCAGGGAGAGAGGCTTTGGGCTCCTCATTCCCAATGACGCTGCACTCCAATTCCCTCCCGAGTATCCCCTCTTCGACAAGGATTTTACGGTCATATCGGAATGCCTGATCCAGAGCAGCAGATGTTTCGCTGTCTTCCTTCACTTTGGATATGCCGACACTCGAGCCCAAACAGGCGGGTTTCACAAAGCGCGGAAGAGGCAGTTGCGCCTCGATTTCAGCAAGCACCGATTCTTTATGTGCTCTCCACTCCCTTTCATGAACAATGAGATATTTGACCACAGGTAAATGACGGGCCTCCCAAATTGTCTTGGCCATGGCTTTGTCCATGCCGACGGCAGAATCCATAACGGATGCTCCAGCATAGGGGACATCGGCCATCTCCAGAAGCCCCTGGATAGTCCCATCTTCGCCGTAAGGCCCGTGAAGCACTGGGAAATAGATGTCTGCATCGATGGGCGGAGAGGCGTCACTTCTGTTCCATGGAAGGAAAGAAGAAAACGGGCCGGCGTTCAGTTCCTCAGAAGGAAGGAGGGGAGATTCGACGATTTTCCAGTCTCCTGTTTTGTTAATGTACACAGAGATGGCCTCGAATTTTTTCGAGTCAAGGTTATTGTAGATCGAGGCGGCGGAAAGGAGGGATATTTCGTGTTCGGCGGAGCGTCCGCCAAAAAGGAGAACGACCTTTCTCTTTTTAGACGCCATTGACTTCTCTTGTGAGATTATTTTAAAGGAATGAATCTTCCTTGTCCAATCTGGAACAGAGAGGTCAGGCTTGTTCCTTGGAAACAAGACAGCTTCTCATAAGGTAAAAAGTATCCTGCGAAGGTTTGTGGGTGAAAAAACCGTTTGAAGGCTGAGCGGGCACGGTTCCTCGGGGCTAGACCCGAGAGGAGAGCGAAGCCTGAAACCGAGGAGTTTTTGAATCCACAAACCGGAGCAATCGGTTTTCTAGGAACCAAGCCTTCCTCGGGAAATATAGAATTTTTTTTAAAGAAGATGTTCAAATGAAGCGACTATTTTAAGTGAAGAATGGATGCCCAAAAAGATATCAAAGAGAATCGATGAGGCTTTTGCTCGGATTGAATTTGATTCTCTTTTTTCGGGGGATTTGGATGAGCTCTCCGGTTTTAGGATTCCGGCCTTTCCTGGCCTTTCGTGTTTTGACTTCGAAGCTTCCAAAGCCGGAGAAGGTCACGCGGTTTCCATTCTTCAGCCAAGAGCTGATCCCGCTGATCAGAGAATTTAGGGCCTTTTCGGCTTGAAGTCCGGTGATTCCGGCGTCTTTGGCCATTCGGGCCGTTAATGCTCTCTTATTCACAGTCAACCTCCTTAGCTTTATGCCGCTTATAAGCTAGTTTCCTTATGTTATGAAGAAGGAACGTGAGATGTCAAGAAAAAGTAACGAAATCCTAAAAAAAACACGTCTATTGACAGATTTAGTCGTTATTCATATAATGAGGACAACATTCAGGATGTCAAAATCCGAAAAGAGGAGCACTCATGAGAAACTTACGCTTTAAAACAGCGGTGAAATTCCTATTTTTTGCTATGATAATCTCTGTTCTGTGTTTTCAAGGAGAGGGGGTCGGGTTGAATCCCGGAGACGCGGGGGGCGACCAGGAACAGGAAGCCAAGAAGGCGAGATTGTATAAGGACGTCTTCCCTTTGATCACAGAAGCCGACCTTTACTGCTCGTTCTTTGCCATGGATAAAATAGAGCTGGAAGCGCAAATCGTTGGTTCAGAAAAGGATAAAGAAAGGATACTCCTCAGAGAAAATGAAATATTTTATGTGAATAAAGGAAGCATGGACGGCTTCGAGGTTGGTCAGGTTTACTCGGTACTTCAGGTTGGAGAGAAGGTGAGAAATCCTGTCACGGGGAAAAAGTACGGCCGCGTGGTGTACAGGAGAGGCCGAGCCCAGATTGTCTCCGTCGAAGAGGACCGCTCGTTCGCCAAATTGGAAAAGGCTTGTGGAGAGGTCATGGTGGGCCATTTCCTCGTGCCCTTTGAAGAGAAAAGCGGCATTCTGGGAAAAGACCTCGGCTATAACGTTCCGATAAGTGAGGAGGAGGGATCCCGGGGGATGCTGATTTATTTTCAGGATGAGTATCAGCAGATCTCAAAGGGACACTACTCCATCGTCGATATCGGAGAAGAGGACGGGATTCATTATGGACAGCAGCTCGTCATCTACAGAAAACCAAAAGGAAAGAAAAGGACACTCGAGAAGATTGGAAACTCGATCGTGATCGATACCCAGCAAAAAACATGCACAGTGAAGATCCTCTCCAGCAATAATGCTCTGAGGGTCGGAGATTTCGTCCAGCCCCGTTACAAGTAGTCCATCACACACATTCCACATTTTTTCTTTTTATTCGGAGTGATTTGTCTGTCTGAGGAGCGGCGTGATGTCCGGAGAAAAGATTCTGGAAACAGAAATGCTTGGACATTCATGCGGAGTTATTCATTCCTGAAATGCGATTCACCTCAAATTTAAAAACAATTCTTGAAGTTTGACGAAAAATGAATTAATTTCATATCTCCTTATAGGCCGTGCTGAATATTCATATTGAGATGATGATTTCATAATAGTTTTAGAAGGAGTCATTCATGGGGTTAAAAAAGTTTATCGTCAACCTGGCGCCCTCTCCACTGGTTAAACTTTTTGCTAGCCCGTACGTGGCCGGAGACAGTATCCAGGCCGCAATCGATACCGCGCGCAAGTTCTGGGAAGAAAGACGTGTCTGCTCGACCATAGACCTTCTGGGCGAAGAGCTGGAGAACGATGAGGATGTCCAGTACACGGTTGGCGTCTACGAAAGATTGATCGGCGGCCTGGGTTCCCCGGAATATGCGACGATTTCCCTCAAACCCACTCAGCTGGGCAGCCACCGGGGGACAGAGCACTGCCTGAAGGTCATCGAAGGGATCGTTGCTCAAGCAGAGAAGCAGGATATCCCAGTCACTCTGGATATGGAGGACCATCCTTACACAGATATGACCCTGGATATATTCCGTTCCCTGGTAAAGGACCATCCCACATTCGGCACAGTCCTGCAGTCCCGCCTGTACCGCACCGATGAGGACATTAGATCTTTAAAAGGGCTGAACGCCCGTATCCGGATTTGTATTGGCATATATAACGAACCGAAAGACATTGCCCTCCAGAGCAAGCCTGAAATGAAGACAAAAATGCTCGAGCAGATCGAGGTCCTGCTCAAAGAAGGCCATTATCCGGAGATCGCGACGCATGACGAAGCGGTCATCAACGAATCCATCAACATCGCCGATAAACTGAAAATGAAAAAAGACCAGTATGAAGTTCAGATGCTGATGGGCGTTCCGAAGCAGGATTTCCAGGATGAGCTTGTGCGGAATGGAATCCTGGTCCGTCTCTATGTTCCGTTTGCTGAGAAGTGGAAATTCGCCACGGCCTACTCCAAGAGACGTTTGGCGGCCAATCCGGCCATGGCGGCGTACATATTCAAGAATCTTCTGCACAAGACTGCGGGCAAGCGTTAATCGAAAAAGGGGAACAGACTCCTTTTTTTAAAAAAATTGTTTGTTACTTATGGTCAGTCTCAGGGTGGCACTTCTTGTAAATAAGCAACATTTAATATCTAGAAAAGAGGTGTCATCGCGAGCTTGCGCGGCAATCCCATAAGAAAATAATATTCATTATTATCAAAGCCTGACTCCAATATTCCCTTTTGATTGACAGAAATTAGTCTTTTTGGTAGTTTAAATCCAGAGCCTTAGTCCTGTGAGAGAGGCTTGATGCGGGCGTAGTTCAGTGGTAGAACGTCTGCTTGCCAAGCAGAAGGTCGTGGGTTCAAATCCCATCGTCCGCTCCAGATTTACTTCTTTCTCTTCGGTCTTTTTTCATTTTTTTACTTCATGCCTTCTTCTTTTTCAACAAATTGACAGCATACAGTGCTTCGTCCTCAAGTTAAATTCTAAGTCTTATCCCTCCAGAATTATACGATTATATAATGATTATTTGAGGCATAAAACTTGAATGATATTCTCGATCGGAAATCAAAAATTGAAGTTTGCATCTGAACAAATTCCCAGTGAAAAAAAATTTTATAAAATATAAAATATTTTCTTGACAACCATTTTTTCCTGTGATACTAAACCTCACATAAGGATCATCGAAGCATGGAATTGTGGATAAAAAAATTCAGATTCCATCCACCCTTTTTTAGAATTTCCTGAGAAACTCCGAACAAGTGCATCCATCTAGCTTGTTCTGAAATATACAGGGGAAAGGAGGCGAAAATCGCCCTCATAGGAAAGGAATCCCAATGAAAAAATCCAGTAATCCTGTCCATTTGTTTTTCTTTAGAGCCATTCTATTAATCGTTATAGGCTGCCTTGTGGCACTTGTAGCAGCAGAAGAGGCACATAAAATTAACCTACAAAAATCCTCTTCAGATGCAGAGAAGCCTGGGCCGATTCTCAAAGACCTTATCCTGTCGCATGCCTACACTGTTGATGTGGAAAAAGGAGAGCTGGCGCCGATAACATACACGTTAACTGTACCAGCAAGGGTCCGAATTATTGTCTGTGCTCCGAATGATCCTGATCAGCTTTATAGGATTCTCATCTGGGATTGGCAGGAGGCTGGACCTCAAACTGTGATGTTTGATGGCAGAGACCAGGGCGGGTATCCGTTAGACATGAGCAAATGTGCATTTTGGTTGGACGCTTATAATAAGGGTAACTACAGGCCTAACACAATTGAATTGAAGCCGTTAACTACACAGGACCTGATTCTTGGAAAGCAGGGTCCTCATGACCACAACCGTTGTTTTGAAGACAAATGCAAACCTTCTCAGATTCGATTCGTCGGATTCCAGAATGTCCTACCCGATCCAAGTGACGATATCTTCCCCATAAAAGAAGATGTGGTCTTGTCTGGTGTCGTCAATATCAAGGCCCGTGTCGCTAAAGATGCCAGGGGTTATGGAGACATGACTGGTTATGGTGTCCGATGGATGGTTGATCAGACTTTGATCGGGGCTGAGTATTACGAACGAGAAAGTGATGGCGAATTTGAATTTCAACTGGATACATCCGCGTTTCCCGAAGGGTCTCATGTTCTCCGCGTAAGCTGCTGTGATCATTATGATCACATCGGTGTGTACAGCGTGAGAGTGAGCTTTAAGGAAAAGCGGTAGTATGAATAAAATTTTAAAAAAAGGAGGAAAGATTGAAGAAAGTTTTTATCGGAGTACTTGCTCTTGCCCTGTTTATCTGTATGGCACCTCGTCCTTCTCATTCCGTTTGCTGCGGCGTCAATCCATACTTTGACCTTGTGAATGTTGCGATCGACTGTTATCTTATCCCTGGAACTCTCAGCGGTGTAGTGAGAGGCGTTGAGGAATGGTATGATGCCTACTCGACGACCGCAAGTGTTGAAGTAGAAATTACGTCTCCATCCGGTGTTGTGACAAACCAGGTCGCTACGCTTTCGAACCTTCAGGAGTTTCCGAGCGGAACCAATATTGGAAGTTATGCGACATGGGATTTTTCCGTGAGTTACACTGCAGAAGAAGTAGGCACATACACGTACGTTTTGAAAGCAGGGTGGACGAGCGCATTTAACTGGACGATGTACCGAACCCAATTTGGAACTTTTGACGTTGACTATTGCCTCACTCCGGGGAAAGTAACGGGTGGCGGATGGATTCAGACTGGCGAAGTCAAGAACACTTTTGGCTTCAATGCCCAGTCCCCAGATGGTGAGATAGTCAAGGGGAATGTTGAATTCCAAGCTCATGGATTCCTCAACTTGAAGAGCACGGCTATCAACACTCTTTATGTTAATGGCAATTTCGCTGTCATTTCAGGCGATTGCAAGATCAACGGCGAAGAAGGTTACACGTTCGTGCTGATTGTTGAAGATAATGGCGAGCCAGGCAAAGGAGTGGACAAATTCACTCTATCTTGGGATCCAACCCTTAATGGATTCGGCTCTGTTGGAGATACTATCGATAAAGGCAACATCCAGATCCACGATAACTAAGTACATAGTATATTTATTAGAATTTTAACCTGGAATACAATCGAACATCGTGAGGGGAATCCTTCCTCTCACGATGTTCTATGCCAGAAGTATTATTTTTTTATTGCGAGGAAATCAATGATAAACAAACTCGAGACAGGTGAATGCCACTCAAATTTTAGAAAAGTCATTGTATTGAAGGGGATCGTTATTTTATTATTGCTTTCCTCACTTTCCTTTGCTCATAAAGGTGTCTTAGTTAATACAAAACAGACGATTTTCATTCAGCCTACATCGATTAAAATATCTCATGTTCTCGACTGCGGGCTGAAGTCTTCCCTCAATATTATTCCCTTGCTCGATGCGAACAATGATGGAAAAATAGAAGACGATGAGATTAATGCCCTATCTATTAAATTGAAAGAGGCGGTTATTAAATACGAGTCTGACTACAAGGCTCTGCTCGATAAAAATACTATATCTCTTCCTTTCCAGAAATTGGCGATTCATTATGATTCCACTGGAAACAACACGAATGTGGAAATCATTTTCTCGAAGAACAATCTTTTTTTCAAAGAGGGCCTCCACAAATTGACATTGGAAAGAGAAGGTTTCCATGCCGATATTCCAATATTAATGGCCATGATTGGTTATTCGAGCACTCCGCTGCAAGCACACAGTCCTCCCGCTCATATGGTTGGGATGGAACTTCGGATTCCAGATAATTTTAAGATTCTTGAGTCTAGTCTTGGATTCATCCCCTCCAATTCACCCTCTCTTCTCAAAGGGATTTTCTTGACACAGCAGCATCCCAAGGTTGAAGTCAGCTTTGAAGTGAAATCTCCAGATTCTTCTCATAAGTGATGGATTATTTTTGTTGCCTATCAGAAATTTCCTATTGATTTCATTCCTTGTTTTTTTGGGGCTTGAAAACTGTAAATTCACTCTCGAAGAAAAGTCTACATCTCGAACAAACAAAGCAGACACTATTACTAGCGCCACTAGAGCCCAAATGCTCCCCTGCCAGATCACGGAAAGATTCACCTACGATGCTCTTCATTTTGCCCCATCCAAGCAAAAATTCGGGAGGCTTTCTTACCGAATTTCGAGAGACGCATGGGTCAGGGTTCAAGTCGTCCTCCGAAAAGATCCTGACCTGCTGATCAGAACTCTAATTGATTGGAAGAAGCAAGAAGCAGGAACTCATATACTTTTTTGGGACGGACGGGATTCCTCGGGTCATCTTGTCGACAAGAGTAAGTATCCCTGTATGATTGTCATGGAGGCTGATAAAGAGATTCACCGCACGCATGATTGGTCTCGATGCATCGAGATGAAAATAAAGCTGAGATTAACTAAGAAAATTCGTTTGCGAGAAGATGCATCAATCCAGGTTCCTTTTTCTGTAGCAATCTCAAGAAGTGGTTATATTAAAGAGAGCGGATTAACTGCACGACTCTACATTGACTTTAGAAAGGTTGTGGAGAAAAATTTTCCTCCCAGTAATAAATACAAGTATGCTTTAGATTTGCCCATTTCTTCAGATTTATCCGGAACTCATCTGATTACCCTCGTTGTCTCGGATGGAGCTGATCATTCGGGAGCAGCTTCCCGACTCGTTGCTTTCCTGAATGAGGAGTAGATCGGTTTCATCCAGGCCTTCGAAGAATCAATAATACAACGAAATTATTAATATTTATTGTTGGAGTGGAAGGGGTTGAATCGGGCTTAACTGGACAAACTCAGAAAATTGATTTAGAATGTCAAAGGATAAAGATCTGAACGATTTGCTTCAAGAGAGAGATTGTAACCTTTTTATTATTAGAGAGTTGGAGTGAGGCTGAAGAAATTGGGATTTTTTTGATAAGCAGAATGCCATGAATTCGAATCCCATCGTCCGCTCCATTTTTTTCACACAACCATTGACGATGACGAAGAAGGCGCGGTACCCAAGTGGCTAAGGGAGAGGTCTGCAAAACCTCGATTCGTCGGTTCGAATCCGACCCGCGCCTCCAAAATAGTCTTCGAGATATAAAAAACTGAACCTTCAATTATCCTTCTTTAAGAGTCAACGGGAATCCCTGCGTCGCGTCTTTCGGATTCTGTTCAAACCCGCAGGGGAATGGACGAGAATCAAAGACGAACCATTTTCTTTTTCACGTTTCTTTGTGTCTTACGCCCTAATCCTGGCCGCCGTCTCGCCCGTGATCCGGTTCCTGACAGGATTTGTGTACGGTCATTATCGGCGGCCGTTTACCGGTTGGAGCTGGGGCATTGTTCTCAGAGAACTTCTCTTCTGTGCTGTTGTGTATTTGTGTTCTCTGGCCGCTGTCTACGTGTGGGGACGGATGATCTCTTTACTGGCTCCGTTGTTTTCTTCCCAGCGGAAACAGACAGAGTCTTTTGTTCTGGCCGTCTTCAGCATGATTCCTTTCTGGCTGGGAGGCGTGTTCTATCTCATTCCAGAATACGGATGGATAGTCAAAATCGGCGTGGGATTTTACGGAGTGTATATCCTGTTTCGGGGATTGACGGCCGGTCTTCTGGAAACTCCGAGGAAAAAGGTTTTCGTTTTTCTTCTCTTGAACTGCGTATTCGGATTGGGTCTGGTTATCCTGGCTGAGCTTTTACCCAGGTTTATTTTTACTGCCTGGGGAGTCATTCAGGTCGGCTGATTCCTCCAGAATTTTGAGAAACGCTTCCTGCGGAGACGACGCGGCTGTGATCGGCCGGCCGATGACCAGATAATCCGCACCCTTCTGGAAAGCGAGAGCCGGAGTCATGATCCTCTTTTGGTCCTGAGCGGCGGCCCATGAAGGACGAATTCCCGGAGCGACCACGAGGATATCCTTCCCGAATTCTTTCTTCACGATCTCGATTTCTTGAGGCGAGCAGACAACTCCGCTCACTCCCGCTTCCTGAGCCAAATGGGCCAGCCTGAAGACCTGGGAGATCGTGTCAGAGACCATCCCGATCTCTTCGAGCTGTTCGTTCTTCAAGCTGGTCAGGATGGTTACGGCCAAAAGGATCGGTTTTTCCGTTTTTTGGGCCTTCGCTTCTTCTGCGGCTGACTCCACGGCTCTTTCCATCATCTCCCGTCCTCCAGCCGCGTGGAGGGTCATCATGTGGGCGCCGTGTTTGACCGCGGATTTGACCGCGTCGCCGACCGTGTTGGGAATATCATGGAGTTTCAGGTCCAGAAAGACCTTCTTTCCCATGGCCTGGATTTCGCCGAGCAGGGGAGGTCCCTCGGCCGTGAAAAGCTTGAGACCCACCTTGAATATCTCGACTCCTTCAAGCTTTTTGATCAGAGAAAGGGCTTCCTTTTTTGTGCCCACGTCCAGGGCCACTATGATTTTTTTGGCCAGGTCTTTTGTGTGTGTCATGTTTTATTCCTCTGAGAATTACCTGTATGGATGTCTAAATCCTATTGTTTCCATTTATCGAATATGGTCTCCGTCACTCCCAGAGCATCGGGAGCGGCAGTGGCCTATGCGCGCAGCGTTCCGATGAGAGTTTCGATCCTTTTGATCCCCTTCTTCTGACAGTATTCTCTCATCTCCTCGATGATCTTCACCGTGGATTCAGGGTCGATGAAGTTCGCAGTTCCCACCTCCACCGCTGTGGCGCCTGCGATCATGTATTCCAGAGCGTCCTGTCCTGTCAGGATTCCCCCCATACCGATTATCGGGATCTTCACCCGGCTGGCCACCTGGTGAGTCATCCGGAGCGCGATCGGTTTTATGGCGGGGCCGCTCAATCCTCCGTAGACGTTGGCCAGCTTTGGCTTTCGTGTTTCAATGTCTACAGCCAGGGCCAGGAAGGTGTTGACCAGCGAGAGCGCATCCGCTCCGGCGTCCTCCGCGCTGAGCGCGATTTGCACCACATCTGTCACGTTCGGAGACAGCTTCGTGATGACCGGGCGGGCACTTGTTTTCTTGACAAGGCTGACTGCCGAAAAGGTGGCCTCTGGACTTAAAGCGGGACAGAGTCCGTCTTGCTCCACGTTCGGACAGGATATGTTCAATTCGTAAGCCGCAATCCCGTCGCACTTATCCAGAAACTCAACAACAGAGCGGTACTCCTCGTTGCTCTCTCCGCAGACATTGACGATGATGGCAGTGTCGAATTTCTGGAGCCGCGGGAGAATTTCCTCTGAGAATCTTTTCACGCCGATGCCCGGAAGTCCGATGGCGTTGATGAGTCCGCTCGGAGTTTCGACGAGGCGCGGAGGAGGATTTCCCTCCCGGGGAGAAAAGTAGAGTCCTTTGACCACGAATCCTCCCAGGCGGTTGAGGTCGATGTACGGTTCAAACTCGAGCCCGTACCCGAAAGTGCCGCTGGCTCCGATCACAGGATTCTTGAGCTTGAGGAAGCCCAGGTCGACTGAGAGGTCTGTCATTCGTCTCCTTCCTCCCAGATAATATCATTGCCCGAGAATACCGGGCCTTCTTCGCAGATTTTGACCCATTCCTCTCTGTTGTCTCTTTTAATCCTCCGCACGCATCCCCAGCAGGCGCCGAACCCACAACCTATGATAGACTCGAGCGAGAATTCTGCGGGAATGTTCTTTTTTAGTGCGATCAGGGATATTTTTTTCATCATCAGCTCCGGGCCGCAGGCAAATATACGGTCCGGTGCGTATTTGTCCAGCTCTTTTTTGAATAGATCGCTGATGAATCCTTTGAATCCGCTCGAGCCATCATCAGTGGACCAGGACAGGTCAAAGCCTTCCTTTTCGAACTTCTGTTTCAGCGGAAGGTCCTCCTGACTTTTCCCGCCGTAGAATATCCTGGTTCCAGCGCCCCCGGATCGAAGCTTCTGGGAAAGGAAATAAAGGGGGGCAATTCCTCTTCCTCCGCCCACGAGAGCGATGTTTTTTCCTTTGAGATTTTGTCCGGCCTGAAATCCTTTTCCCAGAGGACCGAGGATGTCCAGGAATTCTCCGGATTTTTTTTGGCTCAAGAGTTCTGTTCCGATGCCGGTGATCTGGAAAAAGATCTCGATTGTGTTTTCACTTTTGGAATGGATGCTGAAAGGACGCCGCAGGAGAGGCTGAGTTTGAGGGCTGACCCGCACCATAGTGAACTGGCCGGGTTGCGCTTGTGCGGCGATGCGGGAGGATTCCAGGGAAAGAGAAAAATAGCTCTTCCAGCTTTTCTTGTCGACTATCCGTGCTCGAGAATCCTTGACCATGCGACTCAAAATACCGAGACAAAAATATCAGAATCTCCTCCTTATGGCAATAAAAACTTTGACAATCCCGTGCAGTTTGGATGATAATCAAGCCTTCCCGATTCATACGTATACAGGGAGAAATCATACATGGATATTTCCAAAAGGGGTCGAGAAATCCAGCCGTCTCCCATCAGGAAGCTGAAGCCTTATGCGGATGAGGCTCAGGAGCGGGGGATTCATGTCTATTTCATCAACATCGGACAACCCGATATTCCGACACCGCAGCCCATCCTGGATGCTTTTCACGGTTATGACGAGAAGGTCCTGAGTTACGGGCCGGCCCAGGGATTTCTGGATTTGAGGCAGGCCATTGCTGATTATTTCCAGTCGTACAACATTGATATTGCTGCGGACAATGTGATCATCACAATCGGCGGTTCGGAGGCCATCCATTTTTCGTTCAGCGCTGTGGCGGACCCGGGGGATGAGATCATTATCCCTGAACCTTTCTACACCAATTACAACGGATATGCGGCGTTTGCGGATGTCAATATCGTCCCGCTCACGCTGAAGGTTGAAGACGGTTTTCGTCTTCCTCCGAAAGAAGAGATAGAGGCCTGCATCACGTCGAAAACGAAAGCGATCCTGCTCTGTTCGCCGAATAATCCCACAGGGACGGTGTACACTCCAGAAGAGTTGGAGCGTGTCATTGCGATAGTCCAAAAACATGATTTGTTCCTCATCGGAGACGAGGTGTACAAAGAATTCGTCTACGATGGAGGGGTTCACAAGAGCATCTTGGAGTACGAAGAAATCAAGGACAGGGCGATTGTCGTGGACAGTATCTCCAAGCGTTTCAGCAGTTGCGGAGCCCGTGTGGGCGCGGTCGTCACCCGGAATGAGGATGTGCACCAGGCTGTGCTCAAGTTTGCTCAAGCCCGTCTCTGTCCCCCTTCGGTTGAACAGAAAGCGGCGCTGGCAGCTTACCGTATGGGATTGGACTACTTCCAGCCTGTCAAGGAAGAGTACCAAAAGAGGAGAGATGTTTTGTACGAAGGGCTGAAGGATATTCCGGGAATCGTCATCCATAGGCCCCAGGGAGCGTTTTACATCATCGTGCGTCTTCCGATCAAGGATTGCGAGCATTTTGTCCAGTGGATGCTGACCGATTTTCATCATGACAAGGAAACAGTCATGGTTGCCCCCGCTCAAGGATTCTACTGCACGCCGGGCAAAGGGAAAGATGAAGTGCGGATCGCCTATGTGCTCAAGGAGGAGGACCTGAAGCGGGCCCTTGTCGTGTTCAAAGAAGGGCTGAAGAAGTACCAGAGCCTCAACAAATAGGGGTCGCATCTCAACATTCGACATTTTTAAATCCTCTGTTCTTTTACACTCCTTTAAGCATTCTCGAGTATCATAATTGATTGATAGTTCTGCATGAAATGTCGAATGTTGAGATGCGACCCCAGATATGATCCCGGGTTTGAGTACAGTAAAGGAGCCAGGCAACTTGAATTTTCAGGGAGATGTGTGTATATTTTTGATTTAATTTAATGTGGAGTCAGAAGATGACAGATAAACATGTTTACTTTTTCGGGAAGGAGAGTACTGAAGGCGAGAGGAGTATGAGAGACACACTCGGAGGGAAGGGAGCGAATTTGGCCGAGATGGCTGGAATCGGCTTGCCTGTCCCCCCGGGTTTTACGGTTTCAACAGATGTTTGCATCTCCTTTTCCAAGCTGGGGAATAAGATCCCTCCGGACGTAGAAGAGGAGATCCTCCGCAACCTGAAGAAACTGGAAGACGTGAGTCAACAGAAGTTCGGAGGCGATGACAATCCGCTTCTCGTTTCCGTGCGTTCGGGAGCCAAATTTTCGATGCCCGGGATGATGGACACCGTTCTGAATCTGGGGTTGAATGATACGACCCTCGATGCATTGGTCAAAAAGAGCCGCAACCGTCGTTTTGCTTTGGACTGTTACCGCCGTTTGATACACATGTTCGGTGATGTCGTGCTGGGAATCTCAAAAAAGAAATTTGAGGATATCCTGAAGAAGAAAAAGGAAGAAAAAAAGGTGGCCCTGGATCATGAGCTCTCAGAAAAGAACCTCGAGGAGCTGATTTCCGATTATAAAGATCTGATCCAGAAGGAAACGGGGAAAGCTTTTCCTCAGGATGTCAAAGAACAGCTCCTCATGTCCATCTCCGCTGTATTCGAATCCTGGAACAATCCGCGAGCGGTCACCTACCGCCGTTTGAACCACATTCCAGACGATCTGGGGACTGCAGTCAACGTCCAGCAGATGGTTTTCGGGAATATCGGAGAAGATTCGGCAACGGGCGTGGGATTCACCAGGAACCCTGCAACCGGGGATAAGGAACTGTACGGCGAGTATCTCTTCAACGCTCAAGGAGAGGATGTTGTGGCCGGGATCCGAACTCCCTCTCCTTTGAAAACACTAGAAAAAGAGATGCCCTCTGTTTTTTCAGAGCTCAAGGAGTTCACCACAAGCCTTGAGAAACATTATCAGGATGTTCAGGATTTTGAGTTCACCATTCAAGAGGGCACGCTGTACATGCTTCAGACAAGAAACGGCAAGAGGACGGGGCTGGCCGCCGTGAAGATTGCGGTCGATATGGTCGAGGAGGGCCTTATCCAAAAAGAAAAGGCTCTGCGGATGGTCGAACCAGAGGCGCTGAACCAGCTCCTCCATCCTGTTTTCGATGCAAAGGAAAAGGGCAAACACGAGGTTCTCGCCAGCGGGCTTGCGGCTTCTCCCGGAGCTGCGGCCGGACAGGTGGTATTCACTGCGGAGGAGGCTGTCGCCTGGGCCAAAGACGGAAAGAAAGTGATTCTCGTTAGAGAAGAGACGTCTCCGGATGATATCCATGGGATGAGCGCGTCTCAAGGAATTTTGACCGCGACGGGCGGCATGACTTCACACGCCGCTGTGGTCGGACGGCAGATGGGAAAGCCTGCCGTTGTGGGCTGCGGAGATGTCAAGCCTGATGAGGAGCACAAATCTTTTCAAGTCGGCGAGTCGAAATACAAGGAAGGGGACTGGATTTCTATTGAGGGGACTCTCGGAGAAGTTCTTGACGGAGAGATTCCCACTCAACCTTCAGAGATCATCCAGGTCGTTCGAGGGGAGAAAAAACCCGAAGAATCCAAAATATATCAGTATTTTACAAAGTTTCTCTCTTGGGCGGATGAGGTGAGAAAGTTAGGGACGCGGGCGAACGCGGACACTCCGGAGGATGCGAGCGTGGCTCTTGCGTTTGGAGCCGAGGGAATCGGGCTGGCCAGGACTGAACATATGTTTTTCGAGAAAGATCGGCTGCCCTTCATGAAAGAGATGATACTCTCTCAGACTGAACGGGAGCGGCGGAGCGCCCTGGATAATTTATTGCCCTTCCAGAAGAAAGATTTTTACGGGTTGTTCAAAGCCATGAAAGGCCATCCCGTGACTATCCGGACGCTCGATCCGCCTCTTCATGAATTTCTGCCGCGAAAAGAGGATCTCATGGTCGAGCTGGCGGAATTGAGGGCCTCGGGAAGTCAAGATAAGAAAAAGATTGAGGAGCTGGAAAAACTGCTCGAGAGAGTGAGAGCCCTTTCCGAGTTCAATCCCATGCTCGGACACAGGGGCTGCCGCTTGGGCATTTCTTATCCTGAGATCATCGAAATGCAGGCCACTGCCATTTTTGAAGCTGTTTGCCAGCTAACCAAGGAAGGAGAAAAGGTCGTTCCAGAAATCATGGTTCCCCTTGTGGGAACGCAGGAAGAGCTGTCCAATCAGAGGAATATCATCAAGCGTGTGGCGGAAGAGGTGCTGAAGAAAAACAAAGTGAAAGTCAAGTACTTGATAGGAACCATGATTGAGATTCCGCGGGCCGCGATCACAGCGGACCGGATTGCGGAGGAGGCCGATTTTTTCTCGTTCGGGACCAATGACCTGACTCAGACTGTTTTCGGTGTCTCGAGGGATGACGGAGCCGAATTCCTCACCCATTACATTACGCACGGAATCTTGAAGAACAATCCCTTCGAGACCGTGGATGTCAACGGAGTGGGCGAACTCATGAAATGGGCTGTGGAGAAGGGCCGGGAATCCCGACCCGACCTCAAAGTCGGGATCTGCGGCGTCCACGGCGGGGATCCCCGTTCCATCTTCTTCTGCCACAAAATCGGACTGGACTATGTGAGCTGTTCTGCCTATCAGATTCCGATCGCCCGCCTCGCTGCGGCTCAAGCCGAACTCAATGAAAAAACCAGCAAATAATGGGATCAGGCTTTGATAACTTGGAGTTTTTTCGAAGACAGATCAATTGATTTAGAGTGCTGGAAGTCTGCCGTTCCGAAATGTATTTTCTGTCTGCGTTTAAGAAAAAAGATTTAAATTTTAAGATTGAAGTTATCAAAGTTATCAAAGCCTGACCCCAAGTGAAGAATATGATTCGGTTTTTTCGGAAGGCTGGATTTCCTTTCAAATTCGTCTACAGTAACGATTATTGGATTGTCGATTTGGGAGAGCATGTCTTTCCTGTGGTCAAGTACAGACTGATATATGAGGCACTTCTCCGCCAGGGGGCCAAAAAAGACGATTTTCTTCTTCCCCTGCTTCCAGCTGAGGAAGATCTTCTTCTGGTTCATACTCCCAAATACATCAAGAAATTGAAATCTGGGACTCTGTCTCATTCAGAGATCTTGACTCTCGAGCTTCCGTATTCTCCAGAGCTCCTGGAATTTGCTCTGCGATTCGTGGGCGGAACTATTCTTGTGGCTGAAAAAGCCGTCGAGGATGGCTTGGCGGTGCATATCGGAGGAGGATTCCATCACGCTTTCCCTGGTCATGGGGAAGGCTTCTGTGCTCTGAACGATGTGGCTGTCTCCCTGGAGAAAATGAAGCGGGAAGAAAAGATAGAAAGAGCGATGATTGTCGACTGTGACCTCCATCAAGGCAACGGAACCGCGTTCATCTTTTCCCGCAAGGACTATGTGTTCACTTTTTCCATCCACCAGATGGATATCTATCCTGCCGAAAAACCTCCGAGTTCACTGGATGTGGGTTTGTGGTCAGGAGATGGGGATGAAAAATACCTGAACGCGCTCAGATCGAATTTCCCGCGCTTGTACAAAGAGTTTCAACCAGATCTTGTATTTTATCTTGCGGGAGCTGACCCGTACGAGAAAGATCAGCTGGGAAACCTGAGGCTCACTTTGGAAGGCTTAAAAGAGCGGGACAGGATCGTGATCGAGGAAGCCCGAAATCTTCACATTCCTGTAGCCGTACTGTTCGCAGGAGGATATGCCTTTGATGTGAAAGAGACTGTCTCGATTCACCTCAATACAATCAAAGTCGCTCAGAAAATCCAGAGAAAATATTCTTAGCCTTTCGTTTCTTTTTCGATCCAGCTCAAATAATCTGCTGAACCCTTCTGGACAGGAAGGGCGATGATTTCGGGAACATCGTGCGGGTGAACCTCTCGGAGTTTTTTTTCCAGCTTGGGGAATAGAGAAGCCCTGGTCTTTATGAAAAGGATGTGTTCAGTCTCTTCCGCGATCTTCCCTTTCCACCAGTAGAAAGATTTAGAAGCGCCAGAGATTGTGACGCATGCCGCCAACTTTTCCTCGAGAATTGGCATGGCGAGCGTCTGGCCGGTCTTTGCATCCGGCACTGTTGTCAAAACAAGAATGAATTCGTCCATCGGTAAACCCCTTTCGGCAATACTCCTGAATTCCGATCAAGAGTCAAGAAAGCTGTGGATTGATGTGTCAAGATATCTTTATCCGGAACTATTATTCCTGGAGGAAGATGTGGGCAAAGACCTTAGCGTCACCCATCATGTTGTCGATGATGCAGTATTCATTGGGCTGATGGGCGGTTTCATCGAGCTTCGCCCAGCAGGCCGCTTCGAATTGGGCTCTCCGAAACAGAGCGGCAACGGTTCCTCCTCCGATTCCAGTAGCTTTTCCCTCTTTTTTATAGATGTCTTGGATCGCGCTTTTCAATGCCAGAACGACCGGGGCATCTGATGAAGTCGGCGGGGCTGCGGGGGCTTTTTGTGTTTCTTCCAGGGTAATTTTCACTTTAAACTCTTTTTCAATTTTTGCGGTCATTGTGTTGATGGCTTTGATGACCTCATCGACTGTGTACCGCGGAAGGATACGATTGTCCATGTAGAACACGTCTTCTCCCGGAATAGTGTTAATGTTGGGGACATTCGATTCCTTTTTCGTGGGCTCAAACGTGGATATCGGCGGGTCAAAAAGCGCATCCTTGTCAGGAAAAACGTTATACAGTTTGTTCAATTCGGTCACAAGAAAGGAAGCCGCTTTAAAGCTGTTGATCCCTTTTTCAGGCGTCGACCCGTGCGCTTGTTTGCCCTCTGTCCTGAACTTGAGCCAGAGGAGGCTCTTCTCAGCGACTTCGATCATTGTCCCTTCTTCGTTTCCGGCATCCGGAACAATGATCAAGTCCTGTTTTCGAAAGGCGTTGCTGTGCTTGAGGACGTAGTCGATTCCTTTCTCGCTTCCGGTCTCTTCATCCGCCACCAGGGCGATACCGATGTCGTAATTCGGTTTCAGGCCTTCCTCACGGAAGGCTTTGACAGCATACAGAGACGCCACCATGTCCTGCTGATTGTCTTCGACTCCCCTTCCGTAGATCTTTCCACCTTCCACCCAGGCTTTAAAAGGATCTCCCTTCCACTGTGCCAGTTCTCCTGGAGGAACGATATCCATGTGCGTCATGATCCATATGGTTTTGGAGGAATTCTTACCCTCATAGCGAGCGAGAATATTCGGGCGATAATCCGTTGGAGCGTCCAAGTCTGGGGCTTTGATGACTTCGACACGGCTGAATCCGTTTTTCTTCAAGTGGTCGAGCAGGACCTCCGCCTTTTGGGCTTCTCCTTCTCCTCCACTCGAAGGTGCGATAGCGGGAATGGCGCAGAGTTGAATCTGGAAATCAATCATTTCATCGCGGAAGCTGTCTATCCGGCTGATAATTTTTCCCAGCTCCATCGTGAGGCCTCCTCTTTTGGAGAATAATATCCCACCTCTAAGCTATAAGCAACTCATTTGGGACATTTTAATTCTGATTGACATGTTTTTTAGCTCTGTATTCAGATTCATGTCAAGGCTCTCTCTCCGAATCGGAAACAACATTCATACATCCGGGGACCGGGAGAACATTCTGGATCCGATGAACGCGTAGTGAACTGCCGAAAGAAACGTGAAAAGGAGGGTGAGAAAGTACAGCCAGATGAGAGATGGAGACGAAACCTGTTTGGTATTGAGAAAAAGGACGAGAAGAGGGACCATGACCTGGAGCACCGTGCATGTTTTTCCCAGCAATGATGGGAGAAAGGTCGTCTGACCTCTCAGTTTATAAAGGACGAACGCTCCGGAGGCGATGATCACATCTCGGCCGACGACAGACGCTGTCAGCCAAAGTGGAATAACATTCGGCGAGTTCAGAGTCGGGACGGTCAGAATGACAAAGGAAGCCGTCATCAATAATTTGTCAGCGGCCGGGTCGAGGAAAGCTCCGATTTTGGTCTTCATGTGCAGAATCCGTGCCGTAAAGCCGTCCAAAACATCCGTGAATCCTGCAAACAGAAAAACAGCGAATGCTTCGGGAGTCTTTCTTTGGACCATCAATATAAGGAAAATCGGGATCAGAAGTATTCTCAGTAAAGTCAGAGTGTTCGGGAGGTTAAATAATTTATCCTTCTTGTCTTGAGCCATGGAAGAGTTGTTTCCTGTTTATTCCGTTGAGACGTCTTATTTAGTCAGAGCCAATACGATATCCAGGAGCTGAATGGCCTCTTCCCCAGAAACAGTGCTGTCAGGTTGAAAGGACCTGTCCGGCGCGAGTTCCATGATGCCGTAAGACAGCATTTTGATGATCGATTGATAATAGTAATTCTGGGGGGAAACATCCGAGATCTCGATCCGGTCCGGTGGGATCAGTGGGATAAACTTGAATCCTTTTTTCCCCAAATAATCTGTGAAGCGAGAAATGATTTCTGCTATCTCTGCTCGATTCAAGATTTTTTTCGGCTGAAAAGTATGGTTCGCGTATATCCCCATGATCCGCAATGACGTCATCTGAAGGATGAACTTTGAGGCCCAGGAAGTGGATATGTCGATGATGATCGGAGGGGAATCTGTTGGCTCATCCACAATTCCTTTGAATTTGACTGCAAGCAGTGCCGCCATCTCTTCTCGAGTGAGTGTCTCTGATGCAGGGATGGACTCATACAGGCTGGGGAGTTGGTAAATTCCGAGCTGATTTCTCAGATTTTCGATTTGATCTTTGATTTCCTGATTGTCCGGTTCCCGTTTGTTCAGTTGTTCATAGATGGCGAGGCTTTTGGTGTACTGTCCGGCTTGATAGAGTGTCTCGGCGTAATTTTTGAGTATCTCTGTATCTTCGGGCGCAGCCGAGTTTGCCGCTTTCAAGTGAACCAGGGCGTTTTGAAGCTTGTTTTCCTGTTTGTAAATTCCGGCAAGAATGAGATGAGAATCTGTGTGTTGAGGATCAAAATACAGGGCTTTGAGAAGCGCCGCCTTGCCTCTTTTGATGTCCCCCTCTTCCAGGGCGGCATTCGCTTCTTCCAGGACTTCTTCCAGTTTTCTGTTCTTGAGGTTTTCGTACTGTTTTTTTGCCCAGGGATTCTCCGGTTCTGTTTTGAGAACTTCCCTGAAAGCGGCGAATGCGTGGTCTTCCCGTCCTGATTGGAGATAGATCTGAGCCAGTCCAGCGTGGGCGAGTGCGAGTTCGGGGCGGATCTTCAGAGCATCTTTAAAATATCTCTCAGCCGCCTGCAGCTTGTTCATAAGATAATGGACATAGCCTAATCCGACGGAGTAGACAGGGCTCTCTGCTCCCAATTCTGAGAATGTCTGCTCGGCCTTACTCCCCCTGCCTTGTTTCAGGTAGTCCCAGGCTTCTTCGGCAAGAATCCTCTCTTCCAGAGAGAGCTCAGCCACGATCGAGGGAGAAAGATTCCCGATGTGAAACGAAGGGGGAGGCCCCGGGGTGGTGGCGCAGGACCAAAGTCCTATCATGAGTGAAAAAATGATGAATGTTCTTTTTACCAATTTTCTTCTCCTTTTTTGATGTAAGGAAGATAATTGACTATGGACCGAGGATCAGCCATGATCTTCAATTCAGAATAGTCGCCGTCCTCTCTTCTTTTCAGAATTATAGTCCACTTCGAAAATGATTCTATCATTTCCTTTCGGGAATTCGGGATGCGCAGATAGAAGAGTTCCATGTCTCGAAACAAAATCGCCCTGAGTTGCTCTTTGAGATCCTGGATTCCATCCCCGGTTTTGGCGGATGTGTAGACGGAATAGCTGTCCGGGGATTGGTTTTTTCGCAAAAGTTCCTTTGCGTTCGGCAGCAGGTCGATCTTGTTGAATACTTTGATGGTCGGAATATCGGGTATTCCGATGTCTGAAAGAGTGTCTTCCACAGCGGTGATCTGGCTGTGGGTCGACGAGCTGGTGATGTCGATCACATGGATTATACAATCCGCATCCTTGAGCTCTTCGAGTGTTGCCCTGAAGGAGGTGATCAATTCGACAGGAATTTTTTTTATGAATCCGACTGTATCACTCAGGAAAAAGTAGAGACCATCAGAAAAGCTCACTCGACGCAGGATGGGGTCCAGGGTGGCGAAGAGTTGAGGCGAGGTGAACATATTCGCCCGAGAAAGATGGTTGAACAGAGTGGACTTCCCGGCATTCGTGTATCCCACGAGTGAAACAAACGGAATCGGGCTCGTCTGTCTTCTTTTTCTTTGTGTGGCCCGTCGCTTTTGGACCTTCAGAATTTCCTTTTTAATTTTGGAAATTCTATCCTGAATTCTCCGCCTGTCTTCTTCCAGCTTTTTTTCTCCGGGGCCTCGGGTCCCGATTCCTCCTCCGAGACGTGAAAGAGCTGTGCCCTTGCCGAGCAGGCGGGGGAGATAGTAGTTGAGCTGAGCATGCTCCACCTGCAGTTTGCCCTCCCTGCTCCTGGCTCTCTGGGCAAATATATCGAGAATCAGTTGTGTCCGGTCTATCACTTTGGCTTGAATGTCGTCTTCCAAATTCTGCTGTTGGATCGGACTGAGGTCATTGTCGAAAATGATCAAGTCGGCCTCTGTTTCTTCTTTGATGCGGATGATTTCCGAGACTTTGCCCTCTCCGATCAGGTATTTTGGACTGATCTCCTGCCGGAACTGGAACGTTTCGGCAACGACTTCAGCCCCCGCAGTGTGGGCCAGCCCTCTGAGCTCCTTCATGGATTCCTCGGCTTCTAATTTTTCTTTCCTTTTTGTGGCGAGATGGATGAGTATGGCTTTTTCCGTATTCATACGAGGCTGTCCTTGACGTGTTTCACGATTGACGAATATTCTTCCGGAGAAAACCAGTTTATCCCCTTCATTTTCCTGAACCAGGTCATCTGTCTTTTGGCGTAGTGGCGTGTATCCCTTTTGGTGAGAGAGATGGCTTCTTCCAGGGAAATTTCCTCCTTTAAGAATTGGAGAGCGTGTTTATAACCAAGAGCGCGGAACGGAGGGGAGCTCTCATCGGTCCCCTTCTGCAGAAGGTCTTCCACTTCTTGGATGAGACCTCTTTCGAACATTTTGTCTGCTCTCTGTTCTATTCTCGAATAGAGCTCCTGCCTTCCTAATTTTAGCCCAATTTTTATGATATTGAAATCTTCCACTGCGGATTGAGTGTCGGAGAAATGCGCAGAAATAGGTTTTTTGGTCGAGAGATAGACTTCGAGCGCCCGGATAATCCGGATTTTATCGTTGCTGTGGATTTTTTGACAGTAGACCGGATCGACTTTCATCAGTTTTTCTCTCAGCCGCTCCAGCCCTTTTTCCCGGGCTTCTTTTTCCAGTTTCCGACGCAGTGCAGGATCGCTTTTTCCTCCAGGGAAAAGACCGTCGATGAGAGCCTTCAGGTAGAGTCCGGTTCCTCCGACGATGACAGGAAGCCTCTTGCGTTTCATGATCGAGTCTATCGCATCGACAGCCAGGTCGACGAAATCTGCGGCCGTGAATTGAGTCGAAGGATCTGCGACATCCAGGAGGTGATGAGGGATGTCTTCTCTTTTATCGGGGAGGATTTTGTCTGTTCCGATATCGAAGCCTTTGTAGACCTGCATGGAGTCGCAGTTAATGATCTCTCCACCTGTTTCTTTAGAAAGTTTCACCGCAACGGAACTTTTTCCAACCCCTGTGGGCCCCAGGATGACGACAAGATTTTTCGTTTTATAATGCAATTTTAATCAGAAGAAAAATCACAAGGAGTGTTAGGAACGCTAAAAGAGCGAGAATTTGTTTCCTTTTCAATTTGACTCTCCTGAAGTTTCGAGGTTTCTTGCGTGTGCGGCGTGAGGAAGGCTCCCCCAGGTTATGTCCATACAGATAATGTATGGATGAAGGGGCTCTCTGTCAAACGGAATCCAGAATTTATCCGCCGAATTGACTGCCGAGAAGGCCAAGGCCGACGTTGAACAATGTCTTGAGAAACCAAAAGCCATAAGAGATGAAGAGAGCTTTCTTGGTATCTATCTTGAAGACGGAGGAAAGACCGTAACCAAGGATGCCGAACATCCAGAGCTGGAAAAAGTCGACCTGACTCAGTATCACGAAGCCAGTCGAAGTCACCTCCATACGGGGGAAGAAAAGGGCGAGTGTTGTGGTGGTCTGCATGACAGATTTTCGCGTGAGGATGAGAATGAGCCGCACAGCGCTTCCGAGGACTTTATCGATTAAATTGGCGTGCAGGTAGACGCTGAGGACCTGCTTATAGTCTCCTTCAGTCGAGACCATTCGGCTCAGGGCCAACAGTATCAAAGGCTGAAGGAATAAGATGACGATCGTGAATACCGAAGGGATGATAACAAGTAAGATCAAACGGTACCACTTGGATTCCAAAAGCTTGAGCTGCTGCTGAGCCCTTTCTTCACCCAGCCTTTCCTGGAGCTCGACGTTGTTCTTCAGGACTTGAACTTGGTCCTTTTGAAGGTAGGGAGAAATGAGCGCGAGAAAGATGACGAGAATAACGAGAATCACGATCAACGCATCGAACCAGACTGGTTTTTCTGCGACGGCTTTGAGTGTGTCCTTCGGGTTGAAGAACACTCCCTGGAGACGATCAAAAAAGTCCACGTCTTACTCTCTTTTACGCTCGTCCTTGATGATCTTCCCGTCCTTGAGGAAAAGTATCCGTTGAGCCTGTTCGGCAATATCCCGGTCGTGAGTGACCATGATAATCGTGTTACCCTGAGAATGTATTTTGTGGAACAGAGAGAGGATTTCCTGCCCTGTTTTGGAATCCAGGTTGCCCGTGGGCTCATCTGCAAGAAGCAGGGACGGCTCGTTCACCAGGGCGCGAGCGATGGCCACTCTTTGCCTTTCCCCTCCTGAAAGCTCGGAGGGACGATGGTTCATCCGGTCACTCATTTCAACCATTTCCAAAGCCTTGGAGGTTTTCCTTTCTCGTTCTTTTTTCTTGGCCCCCTTGTAGATCAGAGGGATTTCCACGTTGTGGAATGCTGTGGCCCGGGGCAGGAGATTGAAGACCTGAAAGACAAATCCTATCTCGGTGTTTCGGATATAGGCGAGTTCGTTGTCACTGAGAGTGCTGACCAACTTTCCCTTGAGATGGTATTTTCCTTTTGTCGGAGTATCGAGACATCCGATGATGTTCATCAAGGTTGATTTTCCTGAACCGGAAGGGCCCATGATGGCCACAAATTCATTCTGGGAAATTGTGAATGTGGCTTCGCAGAGCGCATTGACTTCCTGTTTCCCGAGCTGGTAGATTTTCCAGAGGTTCTCAGCCGCGATGACTATGTTGTTCTCGCCCATCAGGATTCCTCTTCTCCCTCTTTCTTTTCTTCCTGTTTGATAAGCATGTCATCCTTAAGCTGGCGAAGGGCGCTGTACGGGCCAACGACAATTTCCTGTCCTTCTTCCAATCCGGATATGATTTCGATCATCATCTCACCCATGATTCCTTTTTCGACCGGAGAGAATTTCACCCGGCTGTTCTCGACGATATAGACACCTTCTTCCTGTTCGTCACTGTTTGTGTTTTCTTCGTCCTTCTTTTCCCTGAGGACCAGTGCTGAAATCGGGACGGCCAGGACATCTTTTTTTTCAGCTGTGATGATATCCGCCGATGCGGAAAGGCCGGGCTTGAGGCTATCTGGAGGATTTTCCAGTGTGATGATGACCTTGAAGTCTTTGGATTCCTCAGAGGCCGTTGTTTTCTGAAGAGCTGAACTCCCGATTTCGGTCACTTTTCCTTCGATTGTCTGATCAGGCAGCGCATCCACTCTCACATCAGCGCGGTGTCCGATCTCAACTCCGATGACGTCCGTTTCATCGACCTCCACTTCCACTTCCATGATAGAAAGGTCTGCGATGGTCATCAATATGGTTCCCGGGTTGTTCATCGTGCCTATCATAGCAATCTCGCCCTCTTCCACACGCAGGCTCGTGATGATCCCGTCGATCGGAGAGTTATAGATCGTTTTGCTCAGAGTGTCCAGCGTACTCTCAAGGGAGGCCTGGGCCTGGTCGATCTGGAAGACAATCGCTTGGTGTTGAGCTTTGGAGATATCGTATTGCGCTTTAGCGGCTTCCAGTTGCTCTTCAGAGATGAGCTTTTCTTCGAACAGCTTTTTTTGTCTTTCGTAGAATCTTTCATCTTTTTTCAAGGTGGCCTCTGCCCGAATCAGCTCGGCTTTATACGAGGAGATCAGAGCGCGGTCCCGGTCTGCCATGGCCTCATACTGGACAGAATCGAGCTTCAGAAGAAAATCATTGGTTTTGACTCGCTGTCCTTCTTCGACCCCGATCTTGATAATCCTTCCCGCCACATGAGCGCTGATGTTCACATTTTTTTTTGGCTTGATCTCACCCGAGGCCGAGATGATGGACGTCAGATTTTTTTGGGCGACTTTTTCCACGGTCACTTTAATCGATTTTTCTCTTTGAGACTGAAGGTTGAAGATTACGAGGATCGCGATGAACGCAATGACAGTGAAGATGATGATCGCTTTTTTTCTCTTTTTGAAAAAGTTCTTTTTTTCGCTCATTTTGTGTGCCTTGATGGGATTGTTATCTTATTATATTACGGGAAAAAAGGCAAAAAGTTCAGACTGATGCGGGGCCTTTCCAGAGAGGTATTCGGGATTGGCTTCGCTCCAGTTAAATGTTGAGACCTCACGCCTTTTCCTGTAAAATACACCAATGTTGATGAGAGAGAAAAAGAGACGGATTTTCCGAGCGCAAACGAAGAACAGGAGAACACCCCTACTCGGCCGGATCATCTTGATCCTTTTATTCCTCTCCTGTTTTTCTCTTTCTGAATCTTCTTCTGCGGGGAGACTCGGTTGGAGCCTGCAGGAGGAGAGAGAAACGGTGGAATTTGATTTCATCCCTGCGAGTGATGAGAGGTCCTATGCCCGAAGAATTGAGTCCGCGATCGAGGGAGAGACAGGCATCCTCAAAGATGAATCTCTGGATGATTACCTGAAAATAATAGGACTACGGATCATCGAGCGGAATAATTTGCGAGAGCTCATCGGGGATTGGGACTGGTCTTTCAAGATTATCGATTCCTCCGATGTGAATGCGTTTGCCTGTTTAGGAGGGCAGGTCTATCTGAGTCGAGGCCTGATAGAAACCGTGGAATCGGAATCTGAGCTGGCTGCGATCCTGTCTTTTGAGTTCGGGCATATCATAGCCCGGCATGTCCATAAACACATTTATGAGAGATTGGCCCGGCAAATCGGCTTCTCTTCCGAAGAAGAACTCACCGGAGATCAAGGATGGGAGACGTTATCGGGACTTTTTGTGTCCGAGGGAGGCGCCTATGCGTTTTTTTCAAACCTCAGGTACACTTCTCTCCAGGTGGAGGAGGCGGATGAGCTGGCTTTGCTTAACAATTACAACGCAGAATTCAATCCGCAGGCCTTCTTGACCCTTCTCAATCGTTTGGAAAGAAGAGAAAGGCCTTTACCCCGGTGGCTGAGTCGAAATCCTTGGAACCAGAGAAGAAGCCGGAAGATTTCTTCCAGCATAAGATTGCTTCCTACGTTGACTTCTCCTTTGACGCATACGAGGTTTAGAGAATTCAAGACTCGTCTGGAATCCCTGATGCAGCCATCCTCCCGTGGCGTGACAAGGCAGCCTGTAGCAGACCAGGAACTCCTGCTGGATGTGACTGTTATGGGCGACCAGGACTGGACGGACACAGGCATCGAGGTCCATGAAGGCCAGGAAATCTCCTTCAGCGCCTTTGGGACCGTTTATCTCCAGGAAGGAAACATTAAAGCGTATTGTGGACCCGATGGGTATGACCTCAAAACCAGACAACAGCCTTTTACAGATAGGAATATCGGGGCTTTAATCGGAAAGGTGTCTATCCTCCTCTCTCTCGAATTCGATGAGGGTTCGGGCCGAGAGATCCGCCATGAGATCAAGGAAAAGTTCTTCATCGGGTCAGATAATGAAGTCCGAATGCCCATCAGCGGGAAGCTGTTTTTGGGGATCAACGAAGATCTCGTGGGAGATAATACGGGCGCCTTCAGCGTCAATATAGTCTATTTTCCGATCAGGTTTTTTCCTTTCCCGTAGTTTTTTTCTTGAGGAATTTTTCCATAAACTGGATGTTGTAATTCCCTTTAATGAAATCTGAGTTGGAAAGAATGTTCAAATGGAGAGGGATGTTTGTTTTTATGCCAACGATGATCGTGCCTTCCAGTGCAGTGAGCATTTTCTGGATGGCTTCCCTTCGCGAGGGGGCCTTGACCGCAATTTTCGCCAGGAGAGAGTCGTAATCAGGAGGGATCTGCCAGCTACTGTAGGCGGCAGTATCGACACGGACTCCCGCTCCTCCAGGGAGAACCAGAAAATCTATTTTTCCGGGCGACGGAACAAAAGTCTCGGGGTCTTCGGCATTGATCCGGCATTCGATGCTGTGGCCGCTCATTTTTAAAATGTGGGGGAATGAGATTTTTTCTCCTGCTGCGACTTTAATCTGCTCTTTGATCAGGTCAATATCGTACACCATTTCTGTGATCGGGTGTTCGACCTGGACACGAGTGTTCGCTTCCATAAAATAGAACTTTTTCTTCTCGTCCACAAGGAATTCGAACGTTCCCAGACTCTGGTAGCCTATGAAATGGGCGGCGTCATGGACTGCCTTTATCAATCTTCTCCGGAACTTTTCGTCGATGAAAGGAGAAGGCGTTTCTTCGATGATTTTCTGGTATTTTCTCTGAATCGAGCATTCCCTCTCGCCAAAAGCCAAGACATTTCCCTTGCTGTCCCCGATGACCTGCACCTCGATGTGGCGGGCTCCGGGGATGAATTTTTCTATGTACAGGGAAGAATCGCCGAAAGCGGCACTGGCTTCGTTTTGGGCGATTGCGAATTGCTCTTCCAGCTTAATGGCCGATCGGACTATTCTCATGCCCTTGCCTCCTCCCCCGGCTGCAGGCTTGAGAATGATGGGGTATCCGATTTTTTGAGTGGTGCTTTTGGCTTGAGTGATGTCCTCGATAATATTTTCGCTCCCAGGGATTACAGGGAGTTTGGCTTTTTTCATCTCTTGGCGGGCCCTGTTTTTATCTCCCAAAAGCCTGATGAGCGAGGCTGAAGGGCCGATAAAAGTTATTCCGTGCGTTTCACATATCTCAGGGAACCGCGGGCTTTCTGCAAGGAAGCCATAGCCCGGATGGATCGCATCTGCTTTTGTGATTTCAGCAGCGCTCAAAAGGTTGGGGATGTTGAGATAGCTTTCCGAGGATTTGCCCGGCCCTATGCAGATCTTTTCGTCAGCAGACATGGCATGGAGACTGTTTTTATCCGGTTCAGAATAGACCGCAACGGTTTTAATGCCCAATTCTCGGGCGGCGCGGATGATCCGAAGGGAAATTTCACCCCGGTTTGCGATCAGGATTTTTGAAAACATCAGTGCTCAGGAGATTGGTTTGATAGCAAAGAGTTTCTGTCCGTACTCGACCGGCTTGCCGTTTTCAGCATAAATTTCTTCAAGAACTCCTTCAATTTCTGATTCGATTTCGTTCATCAGTTTCATGGCTTCGATTATACAGAGGGTTTGGTTTTTCTCCACCGGGTCCCCGACTTCGATGAAGGGAGAAGAGGAAGGATCTGGAGCTCGGTAGAAAGTTCCGACCATTGGAGAGGTGATGAATATGAGGTTATTCTTTCCTTTTTCGGGTACGGCCTCTTGAGACTCAGCACTTTCATTCTCTTCAGGTTCTTCAGACTCTTGAGGGAAAGGAGCGGATTCTGGAGGAGGCAGGGGACTCGGATTTCGGCTGATTTTAACTTTCAGTCCTTCTATTTCGAGCTCGAAATGGGAAAGTTTTTTCTCTTCCATGAACTGCACGAGCTTTTTGATCTCTTTGTAGTCTATTTTCGCACTCATTCTTGCTCTCCTCTGCACGCAGAAATGAAAGCATGTTTCTCAAAAATATAAAAAAATTAGTACTACCTTAATCACTATCCGAAAAAATGTCAAGGTGTGGATGAATAGGGCTGGATTGACTTTGGCAGGGAAGTTCGCTTAACATATTAAATATCAGTCAATTACTAAGGAAGAACAATAATGTTTGACCAGTTATCCGGCCGACTTCAAAATGTGATGAAGTTTCTCCGCGGCGAGGGGAAGATCACAGAGAAAAACATGGCTGAAGCTCTGAAGATGATTCGCATGACCTTTCTTGAAGCGGATGTGAATTACCGCGTTGTGAAAGAGTTTGAAGAAAAAATCAGAGTGAAAGCTCTGGACCAGAAAGTTCTGATGAGCCTCACCCCTGCCCAGCAAGTCATCAAGATCGTGAGGGATGAGCTGACTCGCATTTTGGGGCAGGAGGCCCAAAAATTGGATTTTTCGGGCTCTCCCCCCTCGATATTCATGCTGGTGGGACTTCAGGGTTCTGGAAAAACGACGACCTGTGGGAAGCTGGCCAAATGGGTGTTGAATTTCCAAAAGAATCCTCTTCTTGTTTCGTTTGATCTCAAACGGCCTGCAGCTCAGGATCAGCTGAAGATGATCGCCGAAATGCTCAAGCTTCCGTTCTATGAGATGACGAAAGACCGGATGTCCTCTCCGTCCGATGCCCTGAAAGAGCTCCTCAAACACACAGGGAATAGAGGTTATGACCCCCTCATCGTGGATACTGCAGGAAGGCTTCATATCGATGAAGAGCTGATGCAAGAACTCCGGATGGTGAAGGATATCCTGAATCCCGTAGAGCTGATTTACGTGGGAGATTCCATGACCGGACAGGACGCCGTGAAGAGTGCCCAGCTCTTTGAGGAAAAGATAGGCTTGACTTCCATCATATTGACGAAGCTGGATGGGGATGCTCGAGGAGGAGCTGCTTTATCCATCGTATCTGTGACCGGGAAACCGATCAAATTTATCGGTGTCGGTGAAAAATTCGATAAACTTGAAGTCTTTCATCCTGACCGGATGGCCTCGCGAGTTCTCGGGATGGGGGACATTTTGAGCTTGGTTGAGAAGGCCGAGGAAAAAGCGGATTTGGAAGAGGCGGAAGCCATTGCACGCAAATTGAAGAAAAACGAATTGACTTTCGAGGATTTTAAAAAGCAGCTCGTGCAGATGAAGAAAATGGGTTCTCTTTCTCAGTTCTTGAGTCATTTGCCTCAGGGCGGACCTTTCAAGGGCTTGTCGAAACTCAGCATAGATGATAAAAAGATCCTTCATTTTGAGGCCATCATCAACTCTATGACGGGGGAGGAAAGGATCAATCCAAAAATTATAAACGGAAGCCGCCGCTCGAGAATCGCCAAGGGCAGTGGAAGGCCCGTTTCCGAAGTGAACCAGCTGTTGAAGCAGTTTGCAGAAATGAAAAAGATGATGAAAAAGTCTCAATTTCAAAAACTTATCTCTTCTCTTCCGTCATCTCATTAGGATTCACCTCAATACGCCTGGTTGACATCAATCACAAAGATGCGGGATAAAGCGCGAAGACGTTTCTCCGAACTCTGAACGGGCCCGGGTTCTCTGGGTTCATTCCAGAGAAGCGTGATCGATGAAAGGGAGTTGATCTTTCTCGCAGGGGAAACAATCTTTTTTCAGAATCCTCCGCTGTCGAACTTTTCCAAGCCAGCCGGAATGCCTACATCTCGTTAAATTAGCCTGGATCATTTATAAAATCTGCCGACACAATATTCAAAACATCAGTAATGGAAAATAATTATACTTATGTCGGCATCTTTTCCCCTCCGGGCGAGCAAATCTGACGACCTTTTCTCTAGATCAATTGTCATCGCGAGCGAAGCGTGGCGATCTCATGCAGTGAATTGAAGTCATAAGGGAAAAAATGACATCTGTTTTTAGGGGATTGCCGCTGTCGTTTCTCTCCTCGCAACGGAGTCTCCGGCAACCTCGACTCGTAAATAACCCAGGTTATTGACTTTAGATGAAAATTCAGATATTATCACAATTCATCTTAAAGAAAGTGGTTTAACTATGATTTCAATACGACTTATGAGACTCGGCACGAAAAAAAAGCCTTTTTACCGGATCATTGCGATTGATTCAAGAAAACCGAGGGAAAGCAAAGCGAAAGATATTCTTGGTTACTATGACCCCTTGAAGGAACCCCCTGAGATTAAAGTGGATTTGGAGAGAGCCAATTATTGGCTGGACAGAGGAGCTCAAGCTTCAAAGACAGTACAATCTCTTTTAAATAAAGTTTCCAAGCGCGAGAAACTTTCCAATCAACAGTCAAAAACTTAAGGAGGTTACAGTGAAAGAACTCGTTGAAATGATTGCCAAATCCTTAGTTGACAATCCGGAAAAAGTCCAAGTTTCCCAGTTGGAAGGGGAACAGACCACAATCCTGGAATTGAAGGTCGCTCCGGAAGATTTAGGCAAGGTTATCGGCAAACAGGGAAGAACAGCACGGGCCATCAGGATTATTCTTGGCGCAGCAGGAATGAAACTCAAAAGGAGATTCAATCTCGAGATCATTGAAAAAGGTTAGTTTGGTTACCATAGGCAAGCTTATCAGGAGCCAAGGCAAGAGGGGCGAATTGAGGCTAAGGCCTTATTTCGAACACTCAAAAGATCTTTTTTTTTTCAAGATTATTCCTTCAGAAAAAGGATAAGCTCGAAGAATATCGGGTTGAATCCCTGCG
>JABAOC010002907.1_pt1 | contig 41392 bp, 54 predicted proteins | sample 7062161 | NCBI WGS metagenome assembly JABAOC01 (sample SAMN14538625, study PRJNA623070) | marine sediment metagenome | biome: marine biome [ENVO:00000428]; feature: marine pelagic biome [ENVO:01000023]; material: deep marine sediment [ENVO:00002113] | place: India: Gulf of Khambhat ... | reverse complement strand
ATATATGTTTCCCTATGATATTTTCATATATCATAGTGAAAACATTTAAATACATTTAAACGAAATCAATAGCTATGCCTTTTGAAGAATATTTATCAGCTGGTATGCACATTGGAATGAAACAGCAAAACAAGAATATGAAAAGATTTATTTATAAAATCAGAGATGACGGTTTAGCTATATTAGATCTACAAACAATTGAGAATAGGATAAAGCTTGTTGCAAAGTTTTTAGCTAAATTCAAGAGAATAATTGTTGTTTCTAGAAAATCTGTTGCATGGAAACCTATAACTAAGTTTGCAGAAGCTATTGATGGAAAAGCATTAACAGGCAGATTTTTACCTGGGACAATTACAAACCCCAATTTTCCAGGATATTTTGAGCCTGAAGTGTTGCTTGTAACAGACCCCCTAATCGATTCTCAGGCAATTGAAGAAGCATTAAAAATGAGAATACCTATTGTAGCTTTATGTGATACTTCTAATGAAACATCTTCTGTTGATTTGTTAATTCCTGTTAATAATAAGGGCAGAAAGTCAATATCAATGGTCTATTGGCTTTTAGCAAGAGAGATACAAAAGAACAGAGGAATAATAAAAGAAGATGAAGAATTTAAATACAAACCTGAAGATTTTGAACCTAAGGAAAGAAAAAGGAAAGAATAATTTATAATACAAGAACCTTAATTCTTTTATGCAAATAAGAAGCCCAGTAGTGGCTGGAGCGTTTTATCCATTTGATGCTGAGGAATTGAAAAAAACCATAAAAGATTTTCTAGAAAAAACCAAACCTGAAAGAAGAAAAACAATAGGAATTGTTGCTCCTCATGCTGGATATGTTTATTGTGGAAAAACAATGGCAGCTGTCTATAACTCGGTTTCCCATAGTTTTGAAACTGTTGTTTTAGTGGGTCCTAATCATAGTGGAAGTGGAGTTGGAGTTGCCACATCTTTGGAAATATGGAAAACTCCTCTAGGAGACCTAAATCCTGATGAAGAGTTTATCAAAGAAATTTCTAGAGATTCTATAATATCAGAAGACCCAAGATCTCATTGGAGAGAGCATTCAATAGAAGTTCAACTACCTTGGCTACAGTGCAGGTTCAAAGATTTTAAAATTGTTCCAATATCAATAAATCCAATTTACTTTGATCTAAACAATTGTAAGGAAATAGGAACTAAGATATCTGAAGCTGCAACCTACTTGAGAAAAAAAGTTTTAATAGTTGCTAGTTCTGATTTTACGCATTATGGTCCTATGTATGGTTATGAACCATTTAGAGGAAATACTCAAGAGATTCTCAAAAAAATAAAAGAAATGGATATGGAAGTTATTGACCATGTATTAAAGTTAAAAGCTGTGGATGTTGTGAAAACATGTGATGAAAAAAGACTAACAGTATGTGGATATGGAGGAATTGGTGCAATGCTTTTTGCTGCAAGAGATCTAGGAGCAAAAAAAGCAGAATTAGTAGACTATTCAACAAGCTTTGAGGTTTCTAGAAGTACAGATGCTATTGTTGGATATGCAGGAATAAGTGTATTCTAATCAAAAACAGGATATTTCCTTCCTTTTTTATATGAACAATAATCACATAGTTTAGAATTTCTTCGTATACAATATTCACATGGAGATTCTTCTTTCAACCACCAGAGATGTTCTATTCTTTTATCACTTTCTTCAACATTTCTAGGTATCATTCCTAATAATCTTTGCATGTGTAATAAATAGAAAAACTGTAATATAAATTTTTTTAACAACTGGAAGTGGTGTACGAAAATTATAGAAAAGTTAGGATTTAAATCTTTTACTATCTCATAATTTTTTATGAACGAAGATAATAAAATTACCAAAATAGTTTTAATGGACATAGATGTGCCAAGAAGAATAGAAAAAAATGTCCGTGGAGCTAATAAAAATCTTCATCTTGTTCCTGAGGAAGAGAAAGATGACTATCATGAAAATTTTCAAACAGCATTTAGAGAATATTTAAAAGGACATCTACCTTTTGATTCTGTATACGAAGGAGTTATGGTAAGAATAAGGGTTGGAAGTTCAGAACCGGTATGGGTAGTTATGAATAGAAAAGGCCCCCCAAATTATGTGAACGTAACTGGAAAAATTAAAATTTCTAATTTAAGAGGATTAGAACTTCCATAAAGTAAAGATTAATAATCCTTATTTCGAATATTAAGCTATGAAGGACATTGTGAAAAAACATGCTCTGTTAAATGCCATTGAATACAATGGAAAGGCCAATGAGCAGTCTGTTTTAGGAAGGGTTTTAGCAGAAAAGCCAAAATTAAAAAAAGATGTTAAGAATCTAAGAAAGAAAATTGCTAAAACTGTTAAGGAAGTCAACTCATGGTCTTTAGAAAAGCAGAAAAAGGAATTAAAGAAATTTGGAAAAATTGAAAAACCGAAAAAAGAAGAAAGAGAAGGATTGCCTCCATTACCGGATGCTAAAGAAGGAAAAGTTGTTACAAGACTTCCTCCAGAACCAAGCAAATATAATCACATAGGTCATGCTCTATCTTTTTTAATAAATTACATGTACGCTAAGATGTACAAGGGAAAGTGTATTTTAAGATTTGAGGACACCAATCCTGAAAGAGTGAGAAAAGAATATGTAGATGCAATGAAAGAAGAGGTTTTAGAATATTTAGATGTAAAACCAAACAAAACTGTTTTCTCAAGCAATGATCTACCAAAAATGTATGAGTATGCAGATAAAATAATAAAAAATGGGAAAGCATATGTTTGTACTTGTTCTAGAGATGAGATGAGAAAATTAAGGCATCAAGGAAAAGCTTGCAAATGTAGGAAGATAGGTAAAAAAACAAATCTGAAAATGTGGAAAGAGATGCTTGACAAAAAATATAAAGAAGAAGAAGCTGTTTTAAGATTGAAAATTGATATGAAATCATTAAACCAGGTTATGAGAGATCCTGTTATTTTTAGAATTACTTTTACAGAACATTTCCTACAAAAGAAAAAATATCATGTTTGGCCATTGTATGATTTTCAAAATGTTATTGAAGATGAACTTTGTGGAATAACTCATATTCTAAGGAGTGGTGAATTTGGAAAAATGAGAATTGAACTTCAAAATTATATAAAAGATTTGTTGAAATTTAAAAAACAAACAATAGTTCAATACGGAAGATTCGGAGTTGCTGGCACAATAACGCAAGGAAGGGAAATAAGAAAATTAATTGAAAGGGGGGAAATAAGAGGTTGGGATGATCCTAGACTAGTAACATTAAAAGCTTTGAGAAAAAGAGGTATTGTAAAAGAGACTTATTATAATATTGCAAAAAAACTAGGCCTCAATCCTACTAATGCGAGAATACAGTGGCACATGATTGCTTCAGAAAACAGAAAAATAATTGATCCCATATCTCCGAGATTTTTCTTTGTCGGAGAACCAATTGAAATAAAACTTGATAAAGTCTCGAAGAAAATTGTTAAAGCACCCAGGTTTCCTGGAAAAAAGAAATATAGGAAAATTCCTGTAACTAAAAAAGTATTTGTTGACAAACTAGATTTTGTTCAACATAAAAACAAGGAAGTCAGGTTGATGCACTTCTGTAATATACTATTAAGTAAAAAAGCGAAAGTGACGAGCATAAGACTAAAAGACATTCCAAAGATCCATTGGGTCTCTTCAAAAAATATTAAAATAAAAATCATTATGCCAGATGGAAAAGAGGTTGAAGGATTAGCAGAACCTGAAATTAAAAAAGTGAAAACTGATCAAACAATTCAATTTGAAAGAATTGGATTTGCAAGATGTGATAAAGAAGGTTTGTTCTATTTTGCTCACAAATAGTTATATTTATTTGATGAATTTCTAATAGAATAAGTAGATAATTATGAATAAAGCTGCTATACTTGCAGTCTCAGCAGGCATAATTGCTTCTATAATAGGTGTAGTAATAAATAATCCGATTCTAATTGTATTGGGTCCAGTATTATCTCTTGTACTTTTTCTTTTCTCGTATATGGAAATAAGTAGTAGAAGGAGAAAGGTAATACTTCCTGAAGAAAAATATGAGACGGTATTGTCGATTAAACAAAAACACAAATTAAACAAAAAACGTATTCTCACTGTTTTTATATCTATAGTTTGTGCTGTTATGGTGTTTGTGTTTATATCGTTCCTCTTGAACAACTATCTTTATGCTCCTTCTTCTCTATCAATAGAAAATGTTATAAATGCTGGTTGTAGGGAATTAAATAAAGGCACAGGAGAATGTGAAGCAGATCCATCTACAATAATTGTTGATCATGATGTAGATGGGGATGGAAAGAAGGGTGGGGACGGAGATACATTAGCAGCTCTTCTTGAAAAACAAAATTGTACTGGTGAATGCTTAAGAAATCGTTGTGCATGTTTAGAATAAAAAAGATTTAAATAGTTTACAAATAGAATAAAATAAATGAACTTATGAAATGAGGTGATGAAAATGAATGAAGATAAAATTCTACATGCTGTAGAAATTGCTAAAAACACTGGAAAAGTTAGGATAGGAACCAATGAAGCTACAAAAGCAATTGAAAGGGGAATAGCAAAATTGATTGTGATAGCAGAAGATGTCCAGCCTAAAGAAGTTGTTATGCATTTGCCTCCATTGTGTGATGAGAAAAAAATTCCTTATGTTCATGTTAAAAGCAAATTGGAATTGGGAAGAGCAGCAGGAATAGACGTCTCAGCAGCATCAATAGTAATAATAGAAGAGGGAGATGCAAAAAAAGATATTCAAGAAATAATAAAAGAAAAGGGATGATATGGTTGCAGTTCCAGCAGAAGTTGTACAATTGTTAGGAAGAACAGGAATAAAAGGTATAACTCAGGTTAGATGCAAGGTTATAGAAGGAAAGGACACAGGAAAAGTTTTAATAAGAAATGTTATAGGTCCTGTTAGACTTGGAGATATTCTAATGTTGAGGGAAACAGAAATGGAAACTTCAGGAACTTTGGATGTGAGATAATGAGATGTAGTTTTTGTAATGAAAATATAGAAGCTGGAACAGGAAAAATGTTTGTAAGAAACGATGGTAAAGTTTTTTATTTTTGTTCTGGTAAATGTGAAAAAAACATGTTGAAACTAAGAAGAGAACCTAAGGATGTTAAATGGGTAACAAAGAAAAAGGCTAAAAAATGATTCTAGGAATTGATAAAGTTCTGGAATTAATTAAAACAAAAAATCTAGTAGAAGGATTAGACCAAGAACATCTTAATTTTGAAGGTTGTGGAATTGATATAAGAATTGGAGAACTCTATGAAATGGTCGAAGACGAGGGATTCTTACACATAGAAACCAGAAAAACTCCTAATTTCAAATTAATTGCAGAATATGATAAAGAAAAACCAATTAAAATAAAATTAAAACCTGGTAAAGTTTATTCTGCAACAACAATTGAGAAGATAAACACACCTGAAGATTTGTTTGGTTGGTTTATTCCAAGATCAACTTTGTACAAATGTGGAATTGTTGTTCAAGGAATAAGAACTGACCCTGGTTACAAGGGAAAATTCTCTTTTATAATGATAAACACTTCTAACAAGGACTTTGAAATACAAATGGGAGCAAGAATAGCTAACATGGTTTTTCATAAAGTCGAGGGAAAAGCTAATTTGTACAAAGGACAATGGCAAGGTGGCAGAGCTTTTATACCAAAAGAGGAAAAACAAGTTAAACAAGAAAATTTCATTCAAGAAAAGTAGTCAATCGTCATTCTCTTTATTATTCTATTGTCGTAGTTATGTTTATATTTAGACGAACATATAAATTCTCTTGTCTTAAAATAAGTTTGGGGTAGTGATTAAAATCGTGAAAAAATGTTAAGAGAAAATTTAGTAACCGGCCTTAAAGAGTTTGGCTTGAGTGAATACGAAGCCAAAGCTTACTTAGCATTAAGTCTCCACGGCCCATTAACTGCTTCTGGTGTTTCTGAAAAAGGCAGAATACCTCAATCAAAGGTTTATGGAATATTAAGATCATTATCTAAAAAATTTTTAACAGAATCATGGAATGGAAAGCCTTTGAAGTTTAAATCAGTAGAACCTTCAATTGGATTGAAAAAAATTTTGGAAAGAAAAAGAATGTCAATAGAAAATCTGAGAGAAAAATCAGAAATAATACTAAATCAAATAAAACCATTAAAAGGCTTTGAAACAGAACAATTTGGTCTATGGTCTTCCAGTGGTAAGCTCGCATGCATGGAAAAAGCTGCAGAAATGCTTGAAAGAGCTAAAAAATTTGGATATGCTACTACATCCAGATTTTCCAGATATCCTGTTTTGGATAATGCTTATGTTTCTGCTTTAAAATCGGGTATTAGAATAAAAATGCTTGGAACATCCAAGTTAGATCAAACAAAAAAAGCTAGAGCAACTTGGTATTCTAAACAAGGAGCAGAAATAAGGATTTTAGAAATGAGGATTCATCCAATAATAGGCATAATTGATAATAAAGAGGTTTCTTTTAGGCTTGATAATTCAAATACTCCTGACATGATATGGAGCAACAATCCTGCCCTAATAAATGTTTTTAAGATTTATTTTGAAGAATTGTGGAAAAAGGCTAAAAGGTTTAAAGTTTAGCTATTGCTAAATAAATTCTTAATATATTTTTAGATATAGCTAGAAATATTTATATAGAGGAATTTCATATATTATTATGGAAAAGTTGAGAGATAGGATGATGGTTATTATAGAAAAGGAATGGCCGGTGAGTGTTACAGAAATTGCAAGACATCTAGGAATTTTTAAAAAAGGCATGAATGAAAAGAAGAGGAAAGCTGCAGTTGGAAAAATTATTTATCATGTTAAAAAATTAAAAGAAAAAGAAGAAATCAGAACCAAAAAAATTGGTCAAACTGTTATTATCTGGCCGCGTGAAATAGAAAAATTAAGAGTTTTGCATGAGATGATAAGGTGAAAAAATGTGTGAAAAGTGTTTAACAGAAATAGATGATCAGGTAAGGGATGCTTCAAGACCGCTTGTATATAGACTTTTTTCTCGTTATCATGTTAACACATATGAAATTTTTGTATTTCTTTCCAATTATGCACAAACTCCTTTTATAGGAGGTTTTGTAAGATGGTTAGGCAATAGAATATCAAGGTATTATCAACTTATGGTAGTTCCATTAGATGTTGCTCTAGATGCTGTTGACAAAGCAAAATTTTTAGCTATAGGTGATTGTCCCTGTAGAAAAGTTTCAGGTAATTGTGATCCACATGAAATGTGTATCTTTGCTGGAAAAGCTGGAGAAACATGGAAAAAGTATAGTAAATTAAATTTGAAAAAAATTTCCAAAAAACAAGCAAAAAAACATCTTATTAAGAATCGTAAAAAAGGAATGATAAATACTATTGCAGCTTGTACAACGAGAGATATTTACTCTATATGTTCATGTTGTAGATGCTGTTGTCTTGGTATTAAATTCTACGTAGATTGTGGAATAAAAAAAGTTTTGAAAAAAAGTCCTTATGTTGCACATCTTGTTCATGATGAGTTGGGTGTAAATTGCTCAAATTGTGCTGATTGTGTTGAAGCTTGTATTTTTGGTGCTAGAAGCATAAAAAATAGGAAAATTATATTTGATATGAGTAAATGTATGGGTTGTGGAAGGTGTCTCGAAGTTTGTAAAAAAACTAAAATAAAAACAAAAAGAAAATCTGAATTCAAATTTAGAGATTATAAACATAAGGTGAAAAAATAATGTTTGATTTTGTAAAAAAACTTTTATTTGCGAGACAGTTCAAAATGGAAAGAGGTGAGTTAGATTTATTGGGAAATAGAGTCATTATGTTTCCGGCCTGGGTTTTTATATATATTTTAAAAACATCTCCCAATTTCAAGGAAATATCATACAGGCTTTATGAAGGAGCAAAAAAATCAACTAAGGACAGTTTCACAAAACTCTTAAGTGAAAAATATGGTTTGAAGAGAGATAAATTAATAGAATGGATGAAAAATGTTGGGGAACTAGGTGGATGGGGAACTTTTGAAATTAAAAATATTGATTTTAAAAAATGCGAAGCTGTAATATATGTAAAAAATTCTCCTATGGGCAAGTTATATGGTAAATCGAAATTTCCTGTTGACCATATTGCTCGTGGCATGTTTGCTGGAGCAGCTTGTGTAATTTTTAATAATGATGACTGTGAATATGTAGAAACAAAATGTGTTGCAATGGGAGACACTCTCTGTGAATTTATATGCAGAACAAGAAAAGATTTAAAAAAAATGAAAAATCCTTTAATTAAGTGGCAAATAGGATCCAAACTAAAAAAGTAGGTAATTAAATGTCGAAAGGTATGACAGCAACAGATTATTTCAAAATAACAGTACCATACTACATACCCATAGCAATAATTGGAATATTTCTAGGTATAACAACAAGCGGAGGTATTTTTAATTATAATGTTCTTTTTTCCTTTATCTCTGTTTCTACTTTAGTAGCTGCATTTAATACTTTTAACGGTGTAACTGATTTTGAAATTGATTTAATAAACAAACCATATAGACCAATACCAAATGGAAAAATATCCAGAAACGGTGCTCTACTATATTCAGCTATTTTATACGTCATATCTCTGTTAATAGCATATCAGTTAACAATGCAATACTTTCAAATAACAATCTGGTTTGTTGCTCTTACTCTCTTGTATTCCTTTCCTTTAGTCAGACTTAGAAAAAGATTTGTAATAAGTAATCTCTGTGGAGCAATTATTTATGGATTGCTATGTCCTCTGTTGGGTTGGGCTCTTATGCCATCGAATCCCATACCAATTTATATTCTGGGTTTCACTTCTCTTTTTGCGTTAAGCCTTTCCATGTCAAAGGATTTTGAAGATTATATTGGAGACAAAGTTCACAGAATAAAAACAATGCCAGTGGTTCTGGGTATAGGAAGAGCCAAGTTGTCATCAACAATAATGTTGACTTTATCTTTTGCATATTTAATAGTTTTAGCTTCTTTAGGACTAATAAAAACCCAGTATCTATTAATTTTAATCACTCTACCCGGTTTTATTGTTTTAATAATGAGGATGTATAGGAATCATAAAAAATTCTATAATTCTATGAGAGAGAGAAAGATTGCAAAAAGAATATTCTTAATGTTAATGGGATTGGCAGTGTTAGTAGAATTTCTAATAGGAATAATAGCATTATTCTAATATTCTATTTTCTTGACAACAATTCCATCGTTGCCTATTTCCATGGGAAAAACATCTTTCTCATGGTTGGTTCTTCTCATTTTCCTTATCTGTATCGAACCGTAATTCTTTTCTCCGATTCCAAGATAATGTAATAGTATCACTCCGTCAACCACGAATTCCTCTACACCGAACTTTGCCAAAGTTTTGGTTTCTTCTGGCAATTCAGAAGTTAAAATGCTTGTGACTCCTATTCCCTTCAAACCTGTTAGCAACTTAAACAATTGTTTCCTGACTTCAGCTGCTTCTTTGTAATACATCTCGAAAACAGCAGTGGAATCAATAGCAACTCTTTCAATTTTGTTTTGTTGGATCTTGTCTAACAAAGGAGATGTTATATCTGTTATCTGGAATGGATCTTGAAAGTCTAAAAACAGTTTTCTATCTTCAACATACTTTTCCAAGTTCCAACCAAATCTTTTTACATCACCAATTATGTCCTCTGGCTTTTCTTCTAGAGTGATGAACATGCAGATTTCTCCTTTTTTCAATCCCTCCATAAGAAACTGTGCACAAAATATTGTTTTACCTGTTCCAGCTGCTCCTGAAACAAGAGTTGTTGAGCCTTTAATGAGCCCGCCTTCTATTAATCTATCTAAACCAGGGATTCCAGAAGGTATTCTTTCAAAATCATCAAATTTTGATTTAGATTTCTTTGGCATATTTAGAATTTGTTAAAATTGATATATAAAGATAATTTATCAAGTCATGCAGATGAAGCACCTGCTGCTCCACCACCTCCACCACCTCCATTATACCCACTGCTACAGGTTCCAAACCAACAGGCATGACTACAACATTCTGCACCAGATGTGCAAGTTTCTCCATTGGGTTTACATGGTTCTACAGAAAAGTCGACTGAATCTGAACCTTCATTCCCTACAATGTCTCTTGCATAGACTGTTATAGTGTGAGTACCATCAGACAAATCAAAAAGGGTGGTGTTTCCACTTGTCACATTTGTCTCATCATCTAAACTATAAGCAGTCCATAAGTTTTGTTTATTAACTTCATTAACTGTGAATATTAAACCAACGGAACTAATTGAATAAGTTTTGCCATTTTCTGGGGACAAGATTGTTACTACTGGAGGTGTTTGATCTACAAAAACACTTCCATTATTTGTCTCATGAGTGTAATTATCTAAAGTATCATTATTAAGCAACTTAGTATCATTCAAATGAAGACTAGTATATCCTTCATTGAGAGTTGTGAAATTGATGGTAGCAAGTATCCCATTACCTAACTGAGAAGTTGCGGGTTCTAAAAGAGTACAACCGAACATGATCCAGCCTTCATCATAATGGGTGTTATTGGGACAGTACACTTCCCCTCCTTGGCTCAAGAATGTTCCATTAGTAATTTTAGTGATGTTCAATATAGAAGCATTCCATCCCAACTTGAACTCAAAAGCCCATGTTTCATTAGCATTTGTTATATTAACATCTATGGAAAAGTTATTACCAATCAAATCCACCAATGTGATTTCTGGATCTACTGAAATTATTGTAGAAGTCCCTTCTGCAAGAAAAACGTTCTGTTCAACTGTTTTACTTGTTTCTTTCAAATTTTTTGTGTTATTCTTACTTAATAAAGCCAAATCATATATGTCTATTGAACCATCATGATTAATATCAACATGAGGATCCCAACGAGACTGTCTTCTGGTAGAACCGTAAGCCTCACCCACGTTAACCAATTCGATTTTCTTTTTTGGGGAAGCATTAGTAAGAATTCCGGCATTAATTAAAAAAAATAAAATTGTTAATAAGATAATTGTTTTTTTATTGATGTCAATACACCCAATTATAATAAGTATGGGAAATTATTTAAAATGCATTAATTATCAATATACTTCGTCAATTTTCTATCAGATATACAATTTTTATATCTTTCGCAAACCTACAATTTAATAGAGGGTTATGGCTAAAAAGGATGTAATCAAAAAAAGATACTTGTTGGTAATTTTCATAGTTTCCTTTATTGTTAGCTTCATTCTCTTCAATGTTTCTGCGTCTGCAAAAATGGATAAAAGAACTAAGGTCTACATTTTTCCAAAAAGAACTTCTTATCCAAAACTGGAAATTGGCGATTTGTTTGAAACCAATGTGAAAATAGATGATGTTAACAATCTTTATGGTTATGAATTCAAATTGGGATATGATCCTGAGGTCTTGGAATTTGTTGGTATTGGTTCGTCATTCTTAGATAATGGGTTTAAGATTAAAAAAACAGATGAAACATCTGGAATAGTCAAGTATGCTGTAGGTTCTTTGTATCCTGCAGAACCTAAAAATGGTGATGGCACCTTAGCAACGATAACATTCAAAGTTATAAGTATAGGAGGAAGTGTTCTTGATATTTATGATACAAAACTTCTTGATTCTAGTATAAATCGCATTGACCATGCCATAAAAGATGGCTACTTCAGTAATGAAGATGATGAGATTGAAGTAGAAACTGAATGGGAAGAAAAAATAGAAACAAATGAATTTTCTACAGAACAATCTAGTTCTGGAAGCATAGTTAAAACTAATATGATGTCTCTTGGAACAATATACACAGAGTCATCAGGCTGCACTGATAATGATCTTGATTCTTATGATGGTTTTCATGCAACAAACTGTCCATCTGGACCAGATTGTAATGATAATGATCCAATGATATATCCAGCTAATGGTGAAATGTGTGATAAAAAGGATAATAATTGTAATGGTCATATAGATGAACCAGATGTCTGTCTTTCAGGAGATATAGATCATCAGACTAGTAGCGATTATTATGAAGTTGGTTTAGAAGATTTAATGATATTAGGACAATCTTATGGTTCTAGAAAAGGAGAATCAAGATATGACGATATATGTATTAATATTACAAATGGTTGGTATTGTGATTTGAATGACGATGGAATTGTGAATATATTTGATTTAGCAAAAATTGGAAAGAATTATGGAAAAACAACTTTAGCAGGATGTGTTAATATAAATGTTGAATTTGAAAGTGGCACTCGATTACCATATGCGGATGTTTATGTCAATAATCCATCTCAATTTTTTGGTACTACTAATTCAAATGGTCAGGTAACAAGGTGCTGTTTTCTAGATCCAGGAGATTATTTTGTTAATGCTGATTATAACAATGAACAATTTGGATCTGATACGAGTTTATCTGTTATTGGTAATGGATCAGGTAATACTACTATAATTGGAAACTGTGTACATTTAATTGTACATGTGCAGGAATCTATTAACGACCCGATATATCAAGCTCCCGTTAAAATATGGGATAATGACGCTGTACCTGATCCTTTAGATACAGGACTTACGAATCCTTCTGGAGATTTCAAAACAAATGTATGTTTAATAGAGGATATATTTTACACAGCAAGAGCTTGGAGACCCGATTTCACCCCCGAAGAGGGTGTAATGGTGACTTTTAATGTACCAGAAAAACCAATAATCACGATAGAAATCCCCCCAATTTAATTAATGTTCTGAACAAAGTTTTTTTATTGTATTGTTTTTAATAAGAGGAAATATAATTATTATTTATGACGTCCAAATCCAAAATGGTTAAAATTGATGGTATAGAAATAAAAGATCATAAAACAACTTTTATGACAGGTTTTATAATTGCTTTAATTGCTTTTAGCACTGGAGTTCTAGCTTACCACTATATGTTTATGATACTTCCATCACGACCTGGGTGTGTACAAATATCTGTAAAGGATGCTGGCGGCAAAGCCATGAAAGGTGTCACAGTTCAGATTTACATAGCTGTTTATGGTGAAACAGGAGATAAAGTTGCAGAGGGCATCACAGATACAGGAGGTAAATTGAAATTCTGCGACAAATTTGAACCAAATGAAATATATGCAGTAAACGTTTATGATCAAACTGGCAATAATTTATGGTCCGGTTTGTTTTCAACCAATGAAAAAAGTACTGCTGATTTCCCAGTAATAATAAAACAAGAAAACACATAATTTTTTACTTGTTATTAAAAACTAATCAGAGCTGAACCCTAAAACTTAATTAGTGGATAAAATCAAATAATTATTGATTTGAATGAAACTAGAATATGAAAAAATTTTTATTTTTCTAATATTTTGCCTTTATCTATTTCTTATAATGATAGACCTTACTTTTAGTCTTCCACCAGGATCTAGTGATCATAGAACTTGTTCTAATACATGGGATAATTCTTGTGATTCGGGATCGCTAAACGATGCCTTCAATAGTAGTTGGAACGGTACTCATGACTTAGGCTGTAGTGGAGTTCAAAATATGGGTGCTGGAAGTGGTCAAGATGTTCAGGAAGTTTATCTAAATGCAACCTTAATTAAATTCGGCGATGCTATTAATGCAACATGCCAGTTTTATGGTGGTCTCTATTCAACTACGAATGGTACAGAATGGATGTTTTATTACAATGGTACTGAAGGAGGATGGATGGAACTCGGAAGATGGAATGATACTGACAATCCATTAAATGTGACAAACAGAACAGTGGTATTTATACCTAACAATACTGTTGGTACTCACTGGATCAGATGCAGTTATAGACAGAATGTGTTTCCAACAGATTTTTGTGCTAATTGGACTGGAGAAGCCGACTTTGGTATACGAGACAATGATGACGTCAATTTCACAGTAACAGATTATCCAAAATATGACTCATGGAATGTAAATGTATCTGATTATACTGAACTAAATAGATCAGATGCTATCCTAGCTTATGCTCATTGGGACAGAAATGTTTCTTTTGTTAAAATAAGACATAATGGAACAGGTTCTTTTCAGAACTATAGTATACTGTCTCCTTACCCTGGAAACTGGACCAATTATACGTTAAACCTATCCAATGTCACAGAATTCTCACAAGTAGGAGTAATAGAAGTTTCTTACATCTGGGTAAATAATACTGATGGTTTAGAAAATTATACTTCTCCTGCTCATTATTTCAATCTCTCCGCAGGCAATCCACCAAATGCCACAAACTTCTGGTTCAGTTATTCTGAAATAACAATCAATATAACAAACAAATATACAAACCTGACAATTTACGCAAATGTGAGTGATGATGCAGGTTTAAACACTGTAATAGCTAACATAACGTATCCTGATGGCAATAGCACTAATGCAACAATGCAGGGAGAACAACCTTATTTGAACGAATGGAAAACATGGAATTACACCTTTGGTAATGATCTTCACCTTAACACAACTGGTAATTACACTGTAAGGATAATAGCAAAGGACTTAGGAAATCAAGAAAAAGCAAGCGGAGTAGATCATCCTGTAGAAAACATGAGTTTCTATGTTAACGATACTTATACACTTAACTTTACCTCAAATTACACTTTATACATGAGAGGAGAAAACGTAACAATTCAAGCATTAGAGGTTAATGATTTTGTTGCAGATAATGTAAACTGGATTGTTAATGTAACTAAAATCAATGAAACTTATAATTTTACTCCTCAAGCAACTACTTTCAATTATACAATATTAACTAATGATTCAGTAGGCAATTACAGCATATTAGCAAATGCATCAAGAGATAATAACACAGGAAATTCTAGTTGGGATTTTAATGTTAGTAGAAAATTCATAATATCATTCACCACAACATCTTCTCCAATGGCTAAAGGTAGTCCTTTCAATGTAAATAACATTATAGTTCTGAATGCAAGAGGAACCGAACATGTTTTTCCCTTTAATGTTAGCATAAGCTGTAATAATGGTGGCTACGAATACACATTACGTTCTTTATCATTCACTAATAACATGAATTATTGGGGACAGTGCTATAGCCCGAACAGTTACAGTACACCATTCAATGTAACTGTTAGTGTATCAGACCAGTATAACAACACTGGTCAATATATAGTTAATCTTTCTACAGTAGAAGAAACTATTACTTACATAGGTGGTGGAGGTGGAGGATTTGCACCTCCTGCAAAAGAAGCAGAAAAAAAATGTGAAGACGGGACTCTATACAACCAATGCTCCCCTGACAGACCTCTTTACTGTTCTAATGGAACTTTGATTAAGTATTGTTCTGTGTGCGGTTGTGAATCAGGATATGGATGCCAGCCTGATGAATCTTGTATAATAACCAAAGAAGAAGATTTTAATTTTATTATAAATCTAACAGAAATAGAAATAACACAGGGCGAAAGCAAAGAAATAACAAGCCGTTTAATAAACACTGGAAACACTATTTTGAATCTAATATCATTCTTAAATGTTTCAAAGAGTTGTTGTAATATTTCCATACCATCGAGTTTTGAATTGAATGAAAGGGAAGAAAAAGAGTTTCAAATAGTAATACGGATTCCTCTATCTGCAAATGTCAGAGAATATCCAATGAAAATTGGAATTGGCACAGAATATTTCAAAAAAGAGAGAACAATCAACATAATAGTAAGAAAGTCTTACTATCATAATTCTTTGTCAGATATGGAGATAGAATTAAAAAACTTGGAAGAATTAATTGAGGAATATAAAAAAGTAGGAATTGATACTAGAGACTTGGAAACACTAATCGGATACTCTAAAGTGCTATTAAATAATGCTAATGAGTCTATAAGCACTGATGAAATAATTGTTTTAGAAAATAGCCTCTCAGACTTGAAAAATAATATAGTCAGTGTTCGTTCAAGTTTAAATTCATTAATGACCCAAAGATTTTTATTAGAAAACGGCTGGCTAGTTGGGCTGCTCTTAATCATGGGTCTTACAACCATGTACTTGGTACCTGCTGTTCTAATACCACTTAGTAAAAAAGAGAAGGAGCTATTAGATCTAAAAAGGGAGGAGGAGGCCCTGGTCATATCCCGGGTTGAAACAGAAAAACAATACTTCATGAGGAAGATAGATGAAAAAACATTCAATGGAATTATGATAAAAAAACAGGACAGGATTCTAAAAGTGAGGGGTTTGATAAAGGAGAACGAAAAAGAGAAAGAGAAAATAATCAAATCAATGAGTCCGGCAGCAATGTTTACATGGTTCGGAAGAGGTATTAAAAGCATTCCCAAAAGATTATTAAAGAGAAAAAAGAAAAATAATATTGATAAGAATGGAAAGACTGAATAGTGGTGTAACTGGATTAGACGAAAAAATGAAGGGTGGTTTTGTAAAAAATAGTGTTAACCTTGTTACAGGTAGAACGGGAACTGGCAAAACCGCGTTCTGTGCTTCTTTTTTGTATGCTGGAACTCAGAAAAACGAGTCCGGAGTTTATGTGACAACAGAAGAACCAGAAGAAGACATAAAAGAAGATATAAAGTCCATGTTCAATTGGAACATTGATGAATTAAAAAGTAAAAACTTAATAGAATTTGTTGTTTTAGAGCCCGTAATACCAATCAACTTTAACAGAGAAGAGGAAATGAGCAAGATCCTAAAAATATATGTATATGATCTTTATTCAAAAATAGAAAAAATTGTTAAAAAAACAAATGCAAAAAGGCTTGTCATTGATTCCACAACAATAATAGAGATGTTCATAAAAGACGACTATTTGAGAAGAGTAGCTCTCATGAAACTAATAGGTGATTTGAAAAAACTTGACATAACAACGATTGTTACTGGAACTGTTCCAGAAGGAACAGACTTATTAAGCATGAGCGGAATAATAGAATTTTTTGTTGATTCTGTAATAAAACTAGAATTCTTACCAGTAGCAGAAGAGTTCAAAAGAACTTTAACAATTAGAAAAATGAGAAGAACAGATCATTCAATTTTCATTCATCCATTTGAAATAACAAAGGATGGACTAAAGGTAATAGAAATAAAGTAGTTATCCAGCAATATTAATTGGCTTTCCCAAAGACTTTGCAGGTAAAGGTTTCTTGAATTTAATTTTTAAAGTTCCTTTTCTTCCATGCAAGCCAGAAACATAACCTTCGTACTTTTTTCCTTTCTCATCTTTCCAAACAGCTTTTTGTCCAATTAACTTTCCTGCCTCTCTTTTAGATTTTATACTTGGCACAACTACCAAAATCTCTTTAGTATAGGCTATATGATAGTTTACTATGATTCCTTTTGGATCTAGCATGGCAACTATTTTTCCTTGCATATAAAAACCTTATTTATAATTTTATTTAATAAATATAAAACTAAATAAGTACTGTGATAATATGAAATTCGGAAGACTGACTAGTCCTACCAGAGATATATTAAAAGAAATTAGAACCACTCGTAAACTAGGGTTTGATTTTGTAGAAATAGCGATAGAGGGGCCAGAAGGGAAACCAGAAATTATCATGAAAAAGAGGAGACAAATACTGAAACTTTTAAAAAAATATAAAATGTTTGCTTTGGGTCATACGTCCTGGTGGATGGAATTGGGAAGCGAATACGAGCCCGTAAGAAGGGGTTGGATAGAGGAGGGTAAGAAGATAATAAGATTGTGTAACAAGCTTGGAATAAAACTGTTAAATCTTCATTCTCATAGCAGGGGAACCTATTTAAAAAACAAAAAAGGCAGGGAAGTAGTTTTAAAAAATATTATTAAAAGTTTAAAAGAATTAATCAAGTATGGAAAAAAATATGATGTAGAACTGATGCTAGAAAATGCTGCAGAAAGGGGAGAAATAAGAAAACTAAAAAATTTTAAATACATAATTGATAGAACTCCTGGATTAAAAGTTCATTTAGATATTGGCCATGCTTTTATTAATGGTGGTATGAAAGCTATAGAAAGTTACATTAAAATCTTCAAGAACAAAATAGTTCACGTGCACATCCATGACAATCATGGATATTTTGATGAGCACCTCCCTCTTGGAAAAGGAAAAATGAATTATAAAAAAGTTATAAAACTTTTGAAGAAAATTAATTATGATAGGACTATAACATTTGAAGAATTCAGTAAAGATCCGAATTCAATAAAAAAATCTATGAAGAAAGTGAAAAAACTACTTTGATTTCTTTTTAGTCTTTCTCTTTCTCTTCTTTTTATCAATATCTTTGATCTCTTTAGCAGTTTCAACAACCTTTTTTGCTTCTTCCATTTTTTCTTCAGGGGTTTCTTTTGGAATATCAGGCAAAGGTTTGTCAATAAATCTTCTAACATCAGTCACAAATCTTCTAACGTATTCCTTGCTCATGTAAATGTCTCGTTGTGTTATTTTGTCAAGTTTCTTTTCTTCAAGCATTTTCCTCATGTCCACAACTTTTTCAAAAACATTGGAGTAAAAAGGATCGACCAAACCAGCCTCAACTAGATATTTTTTAAAGGCATCAGGTAATTTTTCTGGTTCTTTTGGTAATTTATTCAAAGATTTCAATGCAGCCACAGAGGCCTTGACCATAACTTCATAGTTTTTCTGAATGTCATAAGCTTTTCTGTTTAATTCCAAATCATTTAAAAGTTTTTCAAATCTTTTTACATATTTTTCAGTTTTCTCTAACCACTTGTCAACTTCTGCTCCAGAAATTTCCTTTACTTCTTTATGTTCAACTTTTTTTCTAAAAATTGAAACATCTTCTAATATCTTTGCGTATTCCTCTTCTAGTAATCCAGGCTTAACCAAATGCTCTCTAACTGTTTTTGCAGCAATTTTAGGAGCAGGAGGTCCTACTCCAACATACATTAAAACAGCTTGAGCAGCATCCAACATTGCATAGTACATGTCTTCAGCAATCATGTACAACTTAACATTTTTCACTCTCTGAACTCTTCTTGGAACAGCATCTATTCTCATGTGAGCAGCTTCAGGAGTTACAGGGAATTCTCCCCACTCCAAAAGTTTTCTCATTGGAATAAAGAATCCGGTGTCATAAATAGCATAACCTTCTCTGATTATATTAAAAAACAAAGGATGGGTGTATCTTATTCCTTTTATGAATTCTGTTAATGCTAAAATTGGTTGTGGATGCAATCTTGGATCAACAGAAGATGCAGCAGAATAAATGTCTGCATCAATTTTTTTTCTTATTTCTTCAAATTTTTTTAATGCAAATTTAGTATCATCAAATATAACATATATGTCAACATCTGATTTTCCCGTGTAGTCTCCTCTTGTTATAGAACCCCAGACTACTATAGCTTTTATATATCCTTTAAACATTTCTAAAACTTTATCCTTGAACTTCTCAGCTGATTGTAATCTAGTTTCCAAGGAAAATTTTTTCAACTTCCTACTTGTATTCTTAGATTTTTTATTCTTAATCATTTTACCACTAAATAGTAAATATATTTTATCTGTATTTAAATTTATCTGTATCTTTCTTTTTTCCATATCTCAGCTTTACCTTTTTTTGCTGCAGCTGAGCTTAAAAACGTATACTCTTCTTCGGGAACAACAAGCATTCCTTTTAATGGATCAAAAAAGTGTTCTGACACTGCCACTTCTTGTCTTTTTATGTCTGGCCCTCTTTCATCCATTCCAAAAAATCTTAAAGGTAGTTCTTTTGGGGCGGCGTCTTTCTCTAAAAAATGTTTTATTAATCTTAAAGCTATTATAGTTGAACCTCTTCCTGCTGCTGCTCTCTCAAAAATAAAGTAAGCAAATTTCATACCTTTTTTTCTTAATTCATAGAGTCTTTCATACAAATATACTTGAGCTTCTGAGCCCACTGGAATTGGCATATGAGCAGGAATATGGGGAGTAGGCCAACCTAAGTGGCAAACTTTTATCCAACTTGCTAATCCGTAGGGGATTGATTTTATCTCATCTATAGGATTAATGTTCTGTGATAAAACATGTTCAAAATCAAAACAAACACCAACATATTTAGAGCCTATTGATTTACACAAAAAAGCCATGTCTCTGGGTCTTGTTAGTCTGTATAAACCTTCTAAACCTACTGAACCCATTTGTGCTTCAAAAACAAAATATATTCTGTATTTTTTTAACAATGGCTTTGGATCTTTATACCTAGGATCTTTGGGATTAAAATGGCCCCATATATATTTTGAAGAAACAGCGGGAACCCACTCTTTGTCTTTATAAACTAGCTTGTCGTCTGGAATGTGTTTTCCAACTATGTCTTTCCATAAAGAATCTTTGTTTTTTTGCATCCATTTTGCAATTATAAAATAAGCTATCATTTCAGGTCCATATGCCAAGCCACTTGTTGAAATAAAAGTTAATAAGAGTCTCTTTAATGATGCTTTTTGTCTTTTTTTCGCCTCTTCTCTAAGATTGCTTTCATTAGGTGGAGGTCCTTCTGGATGTGTTTGGATGTAATGAGATTTTAAATTTTCCATTATATCTTCCACAGTGTTTATTCTAAATTCAGCTCTCATTATATCATTAATTGGACCTTGTTCAATTGCCCAATCCAATATTTCGGGGTTTTCTTCTAAGAATTTTTTTAAAGGTCTACCCCAAGGATCAACAAGTTTTGTTGGTTGCAAATCTCTTGGTAGTTTTATAAAGGGAGTAGTTTCAGAAGGATGAATATTAACAAATTCTCCACCAAGCTTACCACAACCTTCAATGTGTTGAATTAATCTCTCATGAGCATGAATATAATGAGATTCTATACAAGAATCTAGCATACCAATTGGTTTTTCACCACCACCCATTGCAGCAGCTTCTCCATGAAAACCAATTCTCATTCCTAATTTTTTCATTCTTTTTATTCCTTCTTTTAAATAAGGCTCATTAAATTCTGTAATAGATTCTAAATCAACTTGAGTAAAATTTACACCTTCAACAGCACCTTTGAACAATTTTCTAGGTAATGTTAAAAGACTTTCTTTTTCATCTTCTCCAACCACTGAAAAAAATCCACTTGAGAATCCTATAATGTATTCTTCTCTCATTTACTCGACACCCATTTTTTGTTTAATGAAATTACGCATGCCGTTCAATTGAACAGCAGCATATTTGAGATAATGTTTTGTTATTCTTTCTTTCAAGTCTGTTTCATAAGGTCCTGCTTTAAAAAACATAAATCTAGTAGATTTAGGAAGTTTTATTTTCTTAAAAATATTAGTATAGGAACTAAAAGTTTCGCCTAATTCTTTTATATAATTTTGGAATCCGGTCAGCTCCTCTTTGGGTTTCTTAAATATGGTAGGAAACTCTTCTTTAACTAAATCGGCAATATCTCTGTCTTCAAACTTTATACCAAGCATTTCATCAATATATCTCTCCAGTTCTAAATCTCTACATTTTAATTCAAGAATTTTTGCAAGTAAAGCATTTTGGGACAAAACGAAAACCCTAGTGTAAAAAGTTATGTCTTCCAATTCACCGACTCTCAGCCATGTTCCCAATCTGGTTACTTCAATGTCAAAAAACATGTAATAAATAAACCCAGCACTCAGGCCATTTTGACCCTCTCTCCAAGCAGGAATTATTTCTGTTTCAACTATCTCATCAGCATATTTTTTATTTTTTAATCTTAGTGATCCACACTTTGCACATTTTAATGTGTTAGGAGAATAATATTTCTTGCACTTGGAACAATACTTTCTATCGTTTCTTAGCCAAGGATAAATATAAGCTAAGCCATTTTCAGGATCTAATATTACTTTTTCTCTTACATAATCATCATAAGGATATAAAATAAAATCTTCTACAACTTCTGCAGCAGGCTTTCTATGTTCTTCAAATCTCATTGCTTTCCATGCAAAAATTCTTATTTTATTTGCGAATGTTGACATGCCAGTTACATCTGTAAATGTTCTTAGTGTTCTAGCTCTTACTTTGGACCTCTCTCCACCAATTTTTGTCATTTTAAATCTTGCTATATACGGCTTTAACCATTCTTTATACTCTTCAATTGATTTTCTCCTTGATTCAATCAATCCTTTTAATAATTCATATCTTTGTTTTGCAGCATCTCCAAAAAGAATTTTCCATTTTTTATAAAGTTTATTTTTGGTAACAAGAATTACTGCTTCTGCTTGTGAAATATCATATTTATCTGCGACTTTTTTTGGAATTGTATCCTTGTCATCTAACCTCATAAAATCTGCAATTACTGTGGGCCACTTACTTACAATAGAACGTAAGGCTATTGGTTGTCCTGGCAGATCTGTATGAATATCTACTTGATCAATAAACATGGATTTTAGTACATGCTCATCTCCTTCATGAAAATAAGTGAGTATCTCTCTATATTTTCTTATGTCATGACTCATTAACTCAAAATCAGCAACAGCTTGAGCAGCTGATGTTAGACCTGTTTTAATTGTTGATTCCAGCATTTGTTTGGTTGCCATTGTTCTTTCATAATATTCTTTGTGGGTGGGAGGAACTTCTATCCACTCGTCAGCCTTTTCAACCCACCAACCCAGTTTTGGTAATAAAAAAAGTAAATTAAAATATATTCCAGAACCTGACCCAGGTGGACCAGTAAAATTTAAATTAAAATATCTATTTTGAATTTCTTCTCTTCCAGGAGCTCCTGGAGGTCCTTTACAAAGAATATGACCTTTTGAAGCAGGTTCTTGATCATTATCAGGAATACCTGGTTTTTTTCCTAATTCAAATATTGGTTTATCAATCATGCTATCAACCAAACACCATTAATACTATACCAATCAAGATTAGTATTACTCCTATTAAAATCCCAGTTAGAGTATGTCCTTTATGTTGATAATCAGAAACACCTGGAAAATACTTTAATATTAAAAATCCTACAAAAGCTAATATTAAACCTATTATCTTATTAATCATATTAATAATTATTATAATGGTTTTTATAAAATTAATGAATAAAGAACAGGCAATTAAGAAAAACTTCCACTCAACATACCTGTACTATTGAAATAATTAGTACAGTCATAAGCTGTTAAACAATATTCTATTGCAAGTGTTATTGAGTATTTATTTCCTGGACTACCTGTTTCTTGGGTATTTATTAATATAAAATAAGATTTTGCCTTTTCCCCCATTAATATTGGTAAACTTGTAGAAGTTGTCTTTTTATCGTTTACATAAATATTTCTTATGTTTATTTCCCCGCCAACACGATTTTCTATATAAAAACTTAAATCTCCATTAGATTTTAAGTCCCAAGGAGGAAGTACTGAAACACTTGCAAATCCTCTAGATGCTGAACCCAAATATGAGGATGGTGCAAATATACCATAATAAAACAATATAAAAAAGGGTACTATTAAAATTACAGAAATAACTGAAATAATAATTCCAACAATTAAAAGATTTGTTGCCATTTTTTTATCTTTATCTTTTGCAACAACATAACCAATTACTCCACCAATAATACCTAAGAAAATAGGGAGTAGATATAAAAGTTTACTAGGTTTTTGTGTTTTTTTATTCGGATTTTTATAAATTTCTTCTACTTCAACCACAAACACCACCAATATAGTTAGAATATAGAATTTTTAGCTTATAAAATTCTCATTTTCTTATTTGTATAAAGCTTATAAAAACATTCATCTAATTATTTACTGAGATAAAAATGGTCTGGGCAAGAGCAAAATTGATGATTGAAGATGATTTACTCAAACCTGAGCCTGTAGCTACAATAAAATTTTCTGGAAGAAATCCCGAGAGATTTTACAAAGAAATATACAATTTGTTATTAGTTACTTTCAGAGTTCACGAACATTCTATTCAAGAAAAAGAATTTTTATGGAGCAAAGGTGAACCTGAGAAGTTTAAAGTTAGATGGGAGATAAACAAAGATTTAGACAAGTTCTCATATTATTTTCTGAAAGTTACACTTGCTGGTGAAACTCATAAGGATCATGGTAAAGCAGAAATAGAAGTTGAGGGAATGTTAAGAACTGAATATCCACAAGACACACTGTGGCAAAGAAGCTTATTTTATGAAATGGGAAGAATGTTTTGGAATACAGTTTTTTATAAAAGCAAGAGAGACGAATACCTGAGAGAAGGAAGGAGATTGATAGCTTTATTCTGCAGACAAGTTAAAACTTTAGCAAGGGTCTGAAATGGGAAAGACATTGAGATTAATGATTGATATTCTTCCACATAAACACTCTAAAGTATTGAAATACGAAGGAGACCATCCTTCAAGGATTTTAAAAATAGTTCCTCCTTTATTATTAAAAATTTTTAGAGTAACTTCAACAAATCTCTTTGAAGACGATTTCAGATGGGATAGATCTGGTGAACCTATAGAATTTTTTGCTATGTGGAGAATAAGAGATAAAAAAGACGCTAGAACGGCTTGTTGGACAAAAATTAAAATTTTAGGAACACAAAACTCAAAAGATAAAAAAGGGAGAATGACAATACATATACACCCATACATGATTACACAATTTCCTTACTCCAACTTTTTAGATAAATTTTTTTATAGAACATATTCATACTTCTTTTATGGAAATCAGAGAAGAAGATATAGGGAAAGAGAAATAATATTAGTAGAAAGACTTGAAAACGATATAAGAGAAGAATTTGGAATAGTAAAAAGAGAGCATAGAGGTAGAATGAGGTAATAATATGGTTTTCGGTTGGCTCAAAAAAAGGAAGAAAAAAAATGAGGAAGAAAGTTTTCCTGAAGAAGTAACAACACCACTTCCAGATGATTTAGAAAGATTTAAGGTAAGGGAATCCGAACCTCTCCCAACAGTTAGAGAAACATATCCACGACCTTTAGGTTTAGTGGGTGAAACTGAAAGAAAAATAGAAGCGGATGACAAAATGGACTTAATACTACAAAAACTTGAAACAATAGATGTTAGATTAAAGTTACTGGAAGAAAAGTTAGGAGTTTAATTATTTAATTCTTTCAGGCTCTTCGGATGTTATAGTTTGTTTGAATGCTTCTAAAACATAGCCCTGATTGGCAACTTCTCTTAATACATGAACCATTGAAGGAGGAATAATACCTTGTATTAAAACTTCTGTAGGTGTTCTGACTTTTCTTATAACAATGCCTCTACAATCATGAAAAATATGTTTGGCATTACCTTCATTTTCTATTGGTGTTCTTATATAAGCCTGAGGAACAAATCTAGCATTATCTTTAAGCATTTTTCTTTCAAAAGACTCTACTCTTTCTTGACTATCAGTTACTTTTTCGTATGTTAACAGCATTCTTTCACCTTATTTTGTCTTTCTTTTTAATTTTCTCAATCTAGATTCTCTTTCTGAGTAATCTTCTCTAACTTTTTTCTCTACTTCTTCTTCTAAACCAAGTTTTTCTACTAATTCTTTGAATCTGTTTCTTATTGTAACTTCTGTAACTCCAATTGCATCAGCTATTTCTCTTTGTGTTCTTTTCTCGCCTTCTAAAACAGCAGATATGTATAAAGCAGCTGCAGCAACTCCCGTGGGACCTTTTCCTGTTGTTGCTTCAAATTTTTTAGCTTTTCCTAGAATTCTTATTGCCCTTGCTTGGACCTTATCACTTAAACCGAGCATAGAAGCAAATCTTGGAATATAGTCTTTTGGTAAAGCTGGCAAAATTCTCATGCCTAATTCTCTTGCTATATATCTGTATGTTCTTCCAATTTCCCTTCTTTCAACACCAGAAGCTTCTGCTATTTCTTCTAAAGTTCTAGGTGTGTTCATTTCCCTGCAGACAGTATATAGTAAAGCTGCAATAACAGATTCCATTGATCTTCCTCTTACCAAGCCTCTGTCAACAGCTCTCTCATAGTTTTTAGCTACTTCCTCATGAACAGATCTTGGCAAACCCAAAAATGAAACAAGTCTTTGTAATTCTGATAAAGCGAAAGAAAGATTTCTGTCTTTTGATTCAACCAATCTTTTTTGCCATTTGGTTAATCTGTAATACTGAGCTCTTTTTGATGGAATAACTTTAAACAATTCTCCTCTTCCCCTTCCTATCTCAGTTGTTAATCCTTTATCATGTTTTGTAAAGGTTAAAGGAGCTCCTGCTCTTGTTCTTCTTGAAATTTGCTCATCATCAAAAGCTCTCCATTCAGGAGAAGTATCTATTTTTTTATCTTCTAAGACCAAACCACATCTGGCACAAACAATTTCTCCTCTTGTTTTGTCTTCCATGAAATATTTAGAACCACAATCAGGACATATTCTTCTTGATTTTTTTCTTGATTTAGTTGGTTTTCTTGTTTTTTTCCTTACCATTATAATCATCTTATCTTACATATTTACTATTAAGTAGTGAATAGTTAAATTAAATTATAAACTAATTAGTATCACAAAGATATTTAAAGCTTTCGGTGCCCTTATAAAGGCTTTTCCCCCTATAATATAGCAGATTTCATGATTCCATTAGCACCTGTAGAGAGAATAGCAAGAAAAGCTGGAGTTGAGAGAATTTCTGCTAAAGCTATAAAGGAATTAGCAAAAATTATTGAGGAATTAGGTCATGAACTATCATTAGAAGCTGCTCAAGTTGCAAGACATGCTAAAAGAAGAACAATTCTTAAAAAAGATATAAAATTTATTGCCAGAAAGTTCTGATTTCCTTATTTTTTCTCCAATATAACCTTTATATTTCTGTTTTTACCTTATTCTTTTATGACAACTACCAAGGCTGTAATAAAAACCCTGAAACCTGGAAAATTCTGTGTTATTGACGGCGAACCTTGCAGAGTTTTAAGCGTAACAACTTCTGCTCCTGGAAAACATGGAGGAGCAAAAGCAAGACTAGAAGCAATAGGAATTTTTGATAATAAAAGAAGATCAGTAGTAAAACCTGCTGCTACAGAAATAGAAGTTCCTATAGTAAATAAAAGAGTTGGCCAAGTAGTTGCTATAATGGGTGAAACTGCTCAGATAATGGATATGGAAACTTATGAAACCTTTGAATCTAAAATACCTGAAGAACTAAAAGGGAGAATAAAACAGGGTGGAGAAATCATCTACTGGATATTAATGGGCAGAAAAATGCTTGTTCAAATAAAAGGTTAATTACTGGTAATTTTCTTGTCTAATGTTTTTAAAAAAGGGGTGTCTTTCGACACCCAAAAAAAGTTAATAATGAGAAAGAATTGGATCTAAAACTATTCCTTCTTTTTCTTTCTTTTTTTTGCCAATTTTCTCACCTCCATTTAATTTAGAGAAATAAGTCTTTACCAAATTAATCGTAAAGAACTATTTCTCATTTTATTTAACATTTCATCATACCGCATAATGATCTGGTTTTGATGAGTTTTTTCACCATTCTTCATCATCATCGTATGATTCATCTTCTGATTCTTCATCTTCTTCTTCTTCAATTTTTTCTCTTCTTTTTTTAGTCATGTTTTTCGCCTCCTATGGAGACTTCCATTCATTTAATTTGTAAGAATACGGAACAAATATTTAAAGCTATCATTAGTTTTTTCCGTATTAGAAATGCTAAGAATTACAAATTGGAAGTCTTGATAAGTATTATGAAATTTTTGGAAGCCAAGACTTCCAAAATGGAAGCGTTATAGATTAGAGCTATTGATTTTAATGTCAAAACCAAGTTTTAAATATAATTAATTACTCATATCTTAGGGCTTCTACTGGTTGCATTTTAGCAGCTTTTCTTGCGGGCCAGAGACCTGATATAATGCCTACAATAACGGAAAAACCTAAGCAGAATAAAACCATTTCTGGTGTGACAGTTGCTTGAAATGTTACTGGAATCATTCCAACAGCAAAAAGATTTATAATTTGAGACAATAAAAACCCTATTATAGAACCTATGGCACCACCAATAAATCCTAACAAGCTTGATTCTATTAAAAATATTTCCATGATATTATAATTTGTAGCTCCAATAGCTTTCATAACACCAATTTCTTTTGTTCTTTCCATGACAGAGATAAACATAGTATTAGCTATACCAACACCAGCAACAAGTAATGATATAGATGCAATACCTCCAACCACAAATGTGAGAATTGAAAATATTGAATTCATCATCTCAGTCATTTGCTCGCTTGTTAAAGTAGTAATTGTATTCTCACCGTATTTGTCTTCTAGTTTTTTCTCGATTTTTTCAGCAACATTATCAATATTTTCGGGATTTGAGACTTGTACATATATTAGAGTTAAAGAGTCTTTCCCACCAACAAGCTCTCTCATATCATCTAGAGTTATGTAAACATTTTGATCATCCTGACTGTTTCCAATTGATTTGAGATTTCCTATAACCTTGAATTTTTTATCTTTTACATATAAAGTATCTCCGATTTTAACATCATCTTCAAAAACATCATCTACAATTCTTGAACCTATAGCTGTAACATCACTTTCTCCCTCTTTTACTGATCTTCCTTCATTTATCTCAAATATCCGCATTTCTAAAAACATTTTGTTATATGCTTCAGGGGTTCCTCCTGTAACATATGTAGTTACTACTTCATCTTTGTATTTGATGGGAAGAGTTTTCATTAATAAGCCTGCTGCTATCTTGACTCCGCTTATATCTTCAACAGTCTCAACATCTTTATCTGTTAAACTTTCAGCAGTAAATGCGGACATACCGGCCATAAAACCATCACCTGATCCTGGCATAACCATTATTTTGTCAGAGCCCATACCTTCGAGTTGTTCAGAAATTGATTGTTGTAAACCAACACCTATAGACAATAAACTAATTATTGCAGATATTCCAATAACTATACCTAAAACTGTTAAAATCGAGCTAATCTTTCTATGTTTTAAGGTATCTAATGATATTTCTAAGCTTTGTTGCAACATTCACATCACTTTAATCGCTCCTCAAGGCTTCTACTGGTTGCATTTTAGCAGCTTTTCTTGCGGGCCAGAGACCTGATATAATGCCTACAATAACGGAAAAGCTTAAACTCATTATAATTGTTTCTATTGTTACAACAGTTTCAAAGGGGACAGGTAAAAAGCTTCCTGCAAATAATGTTATTATTTGCGATATTACAAATCCTATTACACAGCCTATTATACCTCCGAAAATTCCTAACAAGCTTGATTCTATTAAAAATATTTCCATGATATTATAATTTGTAGCTCCAATAGCCTTCATAACACCAATTTCTTTTGTTCTTTCCATGATTGACGCGAACATTGTGTTAGCTATACCAACGCCAGCAACAATTAATGCTATTGATGCAATACCTCCAAGAACAAATGTAATAATTGAAAATATTGATCCTACACTTTCAGCCATTTGTTCACTTGTGGTGGCTTGAAAGTATCCTTCACCATATTCTTCGTCAAGTTCTTGTTCTATTTCATCAGCAATTTTTTCTATTCTAGATGTATCAGAAACTTTGGCAAAAATCATTGATAATGAATCTTTGCTGTCAGTGATATCTCTTAGTTGTTCCATTGGTATAAATATAGATTTATCTCTTTGATTATTGGCTGTAGATTTTAAAATTCCTATAACCCTGAATTTTTCACCTTTTACATATAAGGAATCTCCAATGCTGATTTCTCTTTCAAAAAGATTTTCTGTAGCTCTTTTACCAATTACAGCAACTCCTTTTTCACCAGATTTAAAATATCTTCCAGAATCTATTTCCCAAACTTTCATTTGTTCAAAAATCTTTTCTGTATCTTTTGATCGTATACCAATCACTTGACCTATTAAATTTTCTTTTCTATATTTAATTGAAATTGATTTAATCAAGATTCCAAAAGCTATTTCAACACCATCTTCAGATTCAACCATATCTACATCATTTTCTTTTAAACCTTCTCCCATAAAAGCTGACATAATATCTGAGCCAGATGTTACAATTATTTTATCTGATCCAACAGCTTCTAGTTGTTTAGCAACTGCATATTGTAGACCTTCGCCTACAGACATTAAAGATACAATTGCAGTTATACCAATAACAATGCCCAGAATTGTTAAAGCTGAGCTGACTTTCCTATGCCTTAAGCTATCAAGAGATAATTCTAGACTTTCCTTAATCAATTAAATCACTTCTTTCTTTTTTTGTAAATCCAATATACAATAACTGCTAGAACGACTATCACAATTAAAATGGTAGTATAATCTAGTGGAGCATTGTTGGGTGTTACTTCAATTGTTTTTTCAAAGGAATATTCATTATCAAATTTATCTCTGTAGTTTAAGGTTAAATGAACTGGATATTTTCCTGAAGCTTTAGCTAGATTTTGGGGTAAATCAATTGTTTCCGAATCATCAGAATCTAGACTTCCTATATAAAATTCTTTTGAGCCAAACTCCGAATCAGCAATTACTTGGATGTATTCAGCTGATGCTAAACCACGATTTGAAAAAGATATAGATACTTCACCGATTCGACCATAGTAGAAATTGGTATAAGAATCCACTGTAACTACAAAATCAATGTTTCCTGAGACTTTTAGACCAATATTATTCATTTGTGTATAGCTATTTGATTTAGTATCGTCCATAAAAGAAAGATTGACTGGGATCGATTCTATTCCTATATCTGCTCCTGGATTAATTGTCACAAGAAAATCTACGGTTTTAGATTCTGAAGGATTCAGTTCAGCAATTATAATCTCTCCTGTTGATCCAGGTGTTGTGAATAAAGATGTTTTATTTAATTTAACTTTTAAATCCCTTGCTGTACTATCGCCCTTATTAGAAACATCAAAAGCTAGAGAGAAAGTTTTTCCTGGTTCAATAGTATCATTAAAATCTACATTAATAATTTCTAGAACTGGTTCTTTCTTAATTGTTATTGGTACATAAAATTCTCTTTTGTATTCAGAATTACTATAATAATACTTGGCTTCTAGATAAACATAAGAGGTGGTTGCTTCTGCATTTTTATCAACTTTTATGGATATTGAAGATTGTTGGGATGTTGTGGCAGGCATGTCTCCGAGTTCTATTTTGCTTCCCGAAGTCAAGGTTATATAAGGTCCTGCAGTTGCTGTCAGAATAATACCATTTAAATCAAGACCTGGATTACTCGCTGTTAAATAGATTATTAAATTTCCACCTGGTCTTACAGTAGATAAAGAAAGTGACCAAGAAACAGTCAAAGACACATTAACAGCTTCAGCTATTCCAATTGAAAGTAACAACAATATTAAAATTATTATTTTTTTCATAATTATCCACTTGATATTTTTCCATCTTTTAATTTAATTTTTCTTCTAGCATGTTTAGCTATCAAATTATCGTGAGTAACAATTAATAAAGTTACTCCTTTTTCCTTATTAAGTTTTATCAAGATTTCCATTATCTCTTCTCCAGCTTTAGAATCTAAATTACCTGTAGGTTCATCAGCTAATACTATTTGAGGATCATTTGCTAAGGCTCTTGCTATTGCCACTCTTTGAGTTTCTCCACCACTAAGTTGGGAAGGATAATGATGGGATCTGTGCTCTAAACCCACTGCTTTTAGCAATTCTTTGGCTTTTTTTTCTCTGTTTGGAGTTCTTGAGAACATCATAGGAAGCTCAACGTTTCCTAAAGCTGTAAAAGATGGTATGAGATTAAAAAATTGGAATATAAATCCTATTTTCTTTCTTCTAATAACAGCTAACTCATTATCATTTAAATTGGAAACATTGTTCCCATCTATAAAAATCTTTCCTCTTGTTGACCTATCTAAACATCCTACTAAATGAAGCATTGTAGATTTTCCTGAACCGGATGGTCCCATTAATGCTATGTTTTCAGATTTTTTTATTTTTAAACTAACTCCGTTTATAGCTTTTACTCTAACTTCTCCCATAATGTATTCTTTTATAACGTTTCTCATTTCAACTACAGGTTTCATGGAAATCATATATATAATTTTAAAACTATGAGATTATTATGAAAATAGAAGTAAATAAACTTTTAGAATTCTATGAAAATAAGAAAGTTGGGATAAGGAAATTTATTAGAACATGTGATATGAAGGACGATGAGTGTCTGTTCGGAGAATTATGTTTCTGTATTCTAACACCTCAGTCGAGAGCTAGGAATTGCAGAGAAGTTGTTGATAAATTAAAAGCTGATAAGAAGTTATTTACAGCTGATTTAGAAGAAATTAGAAATTATTTGAAGAGGGTGAGGTTCCCCGAAAGAAAAGCTGTTTACATCATAGAAGCTAGAAAAAAATTGCCTGAAATAAAGAGAAGAATTAATGGAGATCCGAAAGAATTCAGGGAATGGCTAATAGAAAATATAAGAGGAATAGGATTGAAAGAGAGTTCACATTTTATGAGAAATGTTGGTTTTAAAGGTCTGACTATCATAGACGTCCATATTCAAAATTTTCTTAGAAGAATAGGATACAATGAAAAAGGATCAGGAAGCTTAACTAAAAAACAATATATTGAACTAGAAAACAAGTTCTTGAGATTATCAAAAGAACTAAAAATACCTCCAGAAGAATTAGATATTGCTATATGGTTATACCAATCTGGAGAAAAAGAATTTTATGGTTAGCCACCAATACTTTTCATTGGAGAAGCCATTATGAGATGTGCTATTTTTTCTACTAATTTGTTCTCATAAGCTATAAGGTCAGTAGCAGTAACAATTCCCACTAGCCTTCCTCCATCGATCACAGGAAGTTTCTTTATTTCATGATGCACCATAATGTCTGCTGCTTCCTCTAATGTATTGGTAGGGTTAATTGTTATCAAGTCTGTTGTCATCACTTCTTGAACCTTTACCTCTTCAGGATTTTTTTCTAAAATAATAACATGTTCTATGACATCTCTTTCTGTTGCTATACCAACAACTTCTCCTGAACCTGAAATAACTACTAAAGAGCCTATTTTATTTTTAACCATTCCTTCAGCTAAGTTTTTAACTGTATCCTCAGGTCTAATAGTTTTTACATTAGTAGTCATTATTTCTTTTACTAACATACTAATCTATTATCTTCTTTTCTTTGTGAACCTCTTGGAATAATTTTTTCCAATGTCTCTGACAACGTCTTTCAATCCTAGACCAATTGCAATTGCCATTCCTAAACCAAGTGAAGCAATTATTACAATTAATATCCAATTAATTAGTTGGGTGTCTATGCCGACAAAGGGTAGTGCCAATGCTATGGAAACATAGAGTATTAGGAAAAATATTATGTTTGCAACTATATCTCCGTAAATAGTTTTCGATTGTATAACCCTTTCTTTTATGTAGCAAGCCAAGCTGTAACCGATTACAATTATGATTGTTGCTTCTACCATTCCTGCCAAAAATCCTATAGCATATTTGATCAAACTAGCTAATTCTGGTGCAAAACTCAAATATGTTGTAGCGATTAAAATAAAAGAAAGATATAATATCCACCTAGTTAAAGCTGCAAATATATCTGAAATTTTCATTTTAAACTTGTCTTTTTCAAAAACATATTGGTCTAGTTTCATCTTAACTAAGAACTGCTTTACTATCCATCCCCCAACTTTTCCAATTATAAGACCTATTAATAGCAAGATTAATGCCCATAATAGAAGGGGGAAACTCCACACGAAATTATACCAAATACTGACCCACATTTCTTGAAAGTATGCGATACTGACCATAAAACTTTATTTACTTCCTTACTTATAAATCTAATCGGTGAAAATGAACCTAAAATCAGTTCTAAAAATAATAAAACCGAGTAAAAAGGAGGAAAGAGAAATGGATAATTTTATTGAGAAATTAATAGAAACTTCTGGAAAATTGTCTAAAGATATGAAACCAATAATTTGCGGTTCTGTTGAGAAAGATACTTGGTTAGCCAAAAAATATGAACTAGATTTATTCTTGTTATTTAGTCCAAATATTACCAAAAAACAACTAGAAGAAAAGGGTCTTAAACTGGCTAAAGACATAATAAAAATCCTTAAAGGAAGATACCAAATAGCATTTGCTGAGCATCCATATCTAAGAGGATGGGTGGGAAAGTTCCAAGTAGATATAGTTCCTTGTTATAAAATCAAACATCCTGAAAACATAAAATCTGCAGTTGATAGAACACCTCATCATGTAAGATTTGTTAAGAAAAATCTGAAAAATCCTGATGAAGTTAGATTATTAAAACATTTTTGCATAGCTAACAAATGCTACGGAGCTGATGTAAAAACTCTAGGTTTTTCTGGTTATCTTTGTGAGTTATTAATCATAAAATATGGAAGTTTTATGGATTGTGTTAAAAATGTGTCTAAATGGAGAGCAGGCCGTGTTATAACTTTTGGTAATGCAGATAAAGGGAGGTTAACAAAAAAATTTAAAACCCCTTTGATTGTAATAGACCCTGTTGATAAAAATAGAAATGTGGCAGCCGCAGTTTCTGTTGAGAAGTTTTATACATTTGTTAAAGCGTGTAAAGATTTTATTAAAGATCCGAAAAAAGAATTCTTCTTTAAAAAACCTTTAAAACCCTATTCAATAGCTGAAATTTCAAAAAAAATCAAAAAAAGAGGAACAAGGTGGTATTTAATAGCTTTTAAGAGGCCTAAGGTCATAGAAGATATTTTATATCCTCAGATGAAAAGATTTTGTAAAATAGTGGGAAAGACAGTTATGCAAAATGGTTTTGAAGTATTAAGAAGTGATTTTTATTGTAACAAAGAATGTGTTTTAATTTTGGAAATGAAAGAATGGCAAACACCCAAGGTATCAAAAAACATGGGACCCGACGTCTTTAGTAAACATGCAGAAGAATTCTTAAAACATTACAAGAAAGAAAAGGTTTTTATTGAAGGAGAGAAGTGGGTTGTTGAACTTGAAAAAGAATTTACTGAAGTTTCACAGTTTTTGAAAAATTTATTTAAAAAACCGAAAAACGAATTATTAGAGGGTGGTATTCCAAGCAAGATTGCTCCCCTCATTAAAAATTGCAAAATAGGTGATGGAGATGGAGCAATTGAATTAATGAAAAAATTACCAAAGGAATTTAGAATATTCCTTAGAGAATACTTTGAAAAAGATTTGAATGTGGTTTAATGGTGAAAAAATTTTTAAGACCTGATTTTAAAAAACTAATAATTTATTTAGTTTTTGTATTAATTTTCATGTCTGAAACTTTATTGATACGTTCTCTATATCAAAAAGACTACATAGTAGAATTCTTTTTGAATATCTATAGTCATTTTTTTAGTGGAATGAGAGATTATGGAATCAGTTTTTTCACAATAACCTTTATTTGTTATCTTTCTGTTTTATTTGTATTATATCTACTGAGTTGTTTAGTTGTTTTAATACACGGAAAAATTGAGAAGTGATTTTATGCCAGAACCAATTAAAATAACATTTTTAGGAACGGGTGCTGCTATTCCGAGTCTGAGAAGGAATCATCCAGCTATTCTTTTGCACTATGGCGGAGATTACATTCTTTTTGATTGTGGAGAAGGAACACAATTACAACTACAAAAAGCAAGAGTTTCTCCCATGAAAATATCCAAAATTTTTATAACTCATTGGCATGCAGATCATTTTGCAGGTATCCTGCCTTTAATAGAGAGTTTACATTTATCTAGAAGAAAAAAACCTTTGGAAGTTTATGGACCAGAAGCATCAAGATTCATTGATGCATTGATTGAACTAAGTTATTGGGGGATTGGATTTGAGATAATTGCTCATGATTGTGATGAAGATAAAAAAATTGAAAAAATATTTGAAAATGATTCGTATGAGATATATGCCATAAAGGTTATACATTCTGTTCCTGCATTTGGTTATGCCCTCAAAGAAAAGGACACTTGGAATATTGATGTTAAAAAAGCTAAGAAGTTTGGATTAACAGGAATACAGATGAAGAAAATAAAAGAAAGGGGCAAAATAAAGATAAAGAATAAAGTTATAAAACTAGAACAGGTAGCAAAAAAAAGAATAGGTAGAAAAATTACTTATTCCGGAGACACCATGCCTTGTAAAGAACTTTTTGAATTTTCTAAAGAAGCTGACTTGTTAATTCATGATGGAACATTTGCTGAGCCTATGGAAAAAGAAAGACCTCATTCTTCTGCTGCAGAAATTGCAAAGCTATCAAAAAAGTACAAAATCAAAAAATTAATCTTAACCCATCTTAGTAGAAGGTATAAAACAACAGATGAAGTTTTAAATGCTGCTAAATCTATTTTTAAAAATACTGAAGTTGCTAAAGACATGATGAAAATAATTTTAAAGTGAGTTAATGAACTTAAATTTTTTAAAAACTTTAAAACCGGATTGGAGAAAGATTGTATTATTCATCATCTTTTTTTTAATATTACCGCAAAGAGTATCAAATAATTTTATTTTCTTTGGCGGAGTTTCTATAATAAGATTCTTGTTTGAATCTTATCCACCAGATCTGGACTTGACCGTAACTGTTATTGTTTTAATTGTTTCTTATTTGTTATCATGCCTCTTGGTTTGGATCTATGATAATAAAATAAACAAATTCATTGTTTCGGAAAGTGAAATAGAAGTACCACCACCAGGAGAAAGGGAACCTGAAGGAAAGGGCGGAGAAGAAAAAGAGGAAGGAGAAGAACCTCCTCAATAAAAAATTATATTAACCGGTAAAAATGCCATCTAGCAAAAAATTAGTTTATGTTGTTCATGAACACTGGGCTAGAAACCATCATTTTGATTTAAGACTTGAAAGAAAAGGTGTGTTGAAAAGTTGGGCTATCCCAAAAAATATCAAAGAAGCAAATAAAAGAAGGATTCTAGCCATCCAAGTTGATGATCATTCATATGATTACAAAGATTTTGAAGGCATAATAGAAGAAGGACAGTATGGTGCTGGAAAAGTTAAAATATGGGACAAAGGAACCTATGAACCAATAAGCGTTAAAAATAAGAAAATAGTTTTCAAAATAAATGGTAAGAAGCTAAAAGGAATTTATGTTTTGGTAAAGTTCAGACCATCGAAAAATTGGTTATTTTTTAAGAAGAAGGAACAAAAATGATAATCAAAAAATCTGAAAGAAAAAAACACTCACCACACGTTGGATGCACATCATATGAGTATGAACATGGAGATAGAGATATTGATATTGCTTTAATAGAATTGAGAGGAAGACATCCTGAAAAAGGAGTTGTTATAAGCAAAGTATCTAAAGAAATAATATTTGTTTCTAAGGGGAACGGAAAAGTTGAGATTGATGGAAAAGAATTTTTAGTTAATGAAGGTGATGCAATTATAATACTTCCAGATAAAAAATATTTCTTAGAAGGCAATATGGATCTAATTATCTCTTGTCATCCTCCATGGAATCCAGATAACTATGAATATAGTGAGTGAATGGAAATTCGTTTAGGTCCATCAGGAATACCTATTTCTTGCAAAGGAAAATCTTCAGTGGAAGGTGTTAAAACTGTGGCAGAATTAGGATTAGATGCCATGGAAATTTCTTTTACACATGGCATTCACATGTCTCTAAAAACTGCTAAAAAAATAGGAGAAGTTGCAAGAGGATTAGATGTTGAACTATCAATTCATGTTCCATACTTTGTTAATCTCGCAAGTGAAAAAAAGAAAGTAATAGAAGACAGTAAAAAAAGAATAATAGACTCTTTGGAAAGGGGTAACATAATGAATGCAACTGTTGTTGCTGTTCATGCTGGATATTATGGAAAGGACAAAGAAGAAGCTCATAAGATGATTTTCGAAGCTTGTAAAGAAATTAATAATAAAATTGAAAAAAACAAATGGAATGTTAAATTTGGAATAGAAACAATGGGAAAGCAAAAAGTTTGGGGAACCTTAGATGAAATAATAAAGATTTGTAAAAAACTAAAACATGTAATCCCTTATCTGGATCCAGCTCACATCTATGCAAGAAATGGAGGTAATATTAATTACAAAGAAATTTTTGATAAATTAAAAGTTTTAAAATTAAAAAAATATCATTCTCATTTCTCAGGAATAAAATATTCTTTAGTTGGAATTGGTAGAGGCAATGAAAGACATCATGTTCCCATGAGAGAAGCAGGAAATGATTTTGAACCATTTGCCAAAGAGATTCTTAAAAGAAAAATTGATATAACTATAATTTCTGAGAGTCCTATTTTAGAAGAAGACAGTTTGTTAATGAGAAAAATATTTAAAAAGCTAGGTTATGACTTCTAGTATAAATCTTTTTCGTTGTTATAATTATTTAGAATGATAATATGAAACTAAATGAAAAAATAAGAACTTATCTCGATGATGTTCCAGAATCTGTAAAGGAAGAATTATCAAGAGCGTGGGGGGAAAGAAAGAGAGAAACTTATTCTGCCGCTGAAAAACATGGAATAAAAATAGAGGAGGGAGATTCTTTCAATAGGGTGGTTACATTTGAACTTGAGCCTGGTTTTTATCATATTAAATCAGATATTGTTTCGGTAAGAGACATTTCTCCTGAATATTCGGATATAGGTATTTTATGTGAGGGTGTTATAAGTCGGATGGTTACAACAGAAAAAGAAAAAGGATGTAACCCTTTGTTTGCTTCAAATGTCTGTGACTGGGATTCTAGATACGCAAAAAAAGTTGGCGCAAATGTTCGCTTAAGAGATTCTATAATAAAATCGTGCATTAAAAATGATATTGTTCTTATAGGGGGGGAAACTGCAAATCTAGGTGATCAAGTTAGGGAAAAAGGTATGAGTTGGATGTTTACTTTATTGAGTGAGTACACAAATTCTTTAACAAATCCAACAAGACAATTAGATAGTGAAATGGATTTAGCACTACAAAGTACTTTTGATCATATTGCTGACAGTAAAAATTATGAGATAGTTTATGAAAAAGGCATGCCTCTTCTTCATGTAAAGAAAAAAGCCAAACTTTTGATGACAGCAGACGGCACTGGATCAAAATCAAAAGTATGCGAAAAAGTGAACAAAAGGACAGACATAAACGACACTCTTGCAATGTGTTGTGATGATGCCACAAGGGAAGGTGGATTTCCAATAATTGGAAGCATTGGAACACATGCAGAGAATTCAAGAGGAAAAAATCAAATTACTTCTAACATGATTGAGACAGGAAAAAACAATTCAATACCTTTAATTGGTTGTGCTTATCATGTGTCAGCTGATGTAGATACGTATATCATGAATGGTGTTGTCTTAAGTGAAGTAAGAGAAGGTACAGCACATATTGGTAAGAAAATAGAGATCGGACTTCCAGTCGTGTTGCTTTACGAGGAGCAAAGATCAAACGGAATAACAATGCAAAGAAGAATATTATCAGAAACTTTTGGAGAAGAATGGTACGAAGTTAAAAGTTCTGAAGCACTTAAGTTTTTGAATAAAGAACTTCAAGGAAAATATTCAGACCTCAAACTACATGACGAAGAAAGAAGTCTTGGAGAACTTGTTGCTCAACCATCAACACCTTATTTTAGGGTTGATTCTATGATGCCACAACACCTTCTTGATAAAGTAAAATTCAGAATTAATGTTTCAAGTGGGGGTCTTATAGGAAAAACAAGAAGACTTCTTGAACCTGTTGGACTTGGCGCAAATTATCATGATGTTTTTGGTGCACCAGGGTTGATATTGTTGTTGCAGATGTCCAGTCGACTTGAAGGAACAAGAGGTGTTGTTACTGATAAAGTTGCTTATTATACGTGGGGCTGTGGAAATGGGGCAGCCATAGGTACAGAAGAACCTGAATCAATCGTAGATTATTATAATTCTAAAGGAATTCGTGCAAAGATTGGTGGAGTTGTTATAGCACAGCCTGAAATAAACATTACATCAAAATGTCTTGATTCAACCCTAAAAAGTAAACCTCATATTATAAATCATAAATACAGAGAAAAACCTCTTGGTTAAATAATTTAACCTGATTTCTTCTCGATCTTTATTGCATTCACAATTCCATCTTGTCCGGGTCTAGAAATAACCTTTGCCAATCCCAACTCAGTTTCAATAACAGCTCCTTTTGTTATTATTCCCATTCTAACAAAGTGTGGATTAGCAGTATTTTCTTTGATATCCAATATTTTTGTTAATTGTGCTTTTCCCGTGGACTTGTCAAAAACATTTGCCTTGTCTGTTTGGAGCAATCTTCTTTTTCTAGTGCTAGCCAAGCCTTCTATAGTTTTCTTTCTCTGATCTCCAATTTTTATAGGAATGAAATCACTGCCAAAATCTCTTTTCTTTTTCTTTCTTTGTTTTTTTCTTAATCCACTACTTGGTTTTCTATTACTCTTACGCTGTGTTATTGCCATTATATCACACTATGAAATATTAGTCGGTATATTTAAATATCTTAATACAATATGTCTTATAGAGTTTTTTAATTGTTGATTGATATGACAAGACCATTAGATGTTTTAGATAAAGCAAAAGAAAAAAGAGTAATACTTAAACTAAAGAATGGTGCAGAGATAACAGGAGTTTTACAAGCATTTGATTTACACTTAAACCTTTGGTTAGAAGAAGCAGAATCAACAAAGGATGATAAAAAAATCAAACTTGGTACAGCTCTTATCAGAGGAGATACAATAATTTATATCTCACCAGCATAATCTAGGTGATATTATGACTAAAGGAACTCCTTCTTTTGGTAGGCATACTAAAGTAATTCATACACGTTGTAGAAGATGTGGTTCATATTCTTATCACTTGAAAAAGAGAAAATGTAGCAAATGTGGTTATCCTTCTAAAAAATTAAGAAAATTTAATTGGGGATGGAAGCATCCTTTAAAGAAGAACAGAAAGAAGTAATTTTATAAGTTCTTTTTTTTAATCTTAATTTACGGGCCCATAGCTCAGCTGGTAGAGCGATCGGCTCTTAACCGATAGGTCCAGGGTTCGAATCCCTGTGGGCCCATATTCTTCTTCACAGGGATGAGAAAAGAGATTTAAAGATTATTATTCTAAGTTTCAATAGGTGAAATTTTTGGTAAGACTACGTGATTTAGAAAAAGCAGAAAGAAGAAAAGAAGAAGTAAGAAGAAGAGATAATGTTTTAAATTATTTAGAAGAGTCAAGAGGTAAATCTACTGTATATGATGCTGCTTCTAGATTAGCTAGAGCCTTTGAAACTGAAATTGGTTTTTTATATGTTGATGAAAATTCTATTGTTGTAGAGTCTGAAAGTGGAGAAAGATTCATTTCAGATTTTAATTCAGCGGTCTTTAGAAGAGAAACAAAACTAGATTCTCTCATGAAGGGATATCAGAGACAAGGTTTAATGCCATTAACATGTATGAAAGTTGGTGGTTCTTGTCCAAAACAACCATATAAAGATTATAGGGGACAGATAGTAGTCAAAGAATTGAATGTAAGTGACGGGATATGTGGAAAATTAGACAGACCGATAAGAAGATGTGATGATTTAGAAAGAGGCCTGATTTTGCATGTCAAAAGCTGATTAGATGGTATCGAATCCCTGTGGGCCCATCCTATTCTTCACAGGGATGAGAATTATAAGTTT
>JABAOC010000932.1_pt7 | contig 41433 bp, 43 predicted proteins | sample 7062161 | NCBI WGS metagenome assembly JABAOC01 (sample SAMN14538625, study PRJNA623070) | marine sediment metagenome | biome: marine biome [ENVO:00000428]; feature: marine pelagic biome [ENVO:01000023]; material: deep marine sediment [ENVO:00002113] | place: India: Gulf of Khambhat ... | reverse complement strand
ATTAGGACCATGTAAACGTAATGGGATATCGGATTTTAGGGAGCAGATTAGATTGGTTATAAAAATTGAGGTCGGGATTGAGGATGTAAAGGAAGTGTATAATGGACCAGGTGGTAAGCTCTGGGAACTGTTAATGGGCGAAGAAATTCACGTTGGAGGCGCAAAAGAGACCGATGTCCTTGCCGAAAAAGCGGGTATTAAAAAGAATATGCAAGTTCTAGATGTTTGCAGCGCTCTCGGTGGACCGGCCAGACACCTAGCTCAAAAATATGCTTGCCGGGTTACAGGATTGGATATTACTGAAACCATGTATCACGAAGCCATTCGAAGAACCAATGAAGTAGGCCTTGATAATCTGGTGGATTTCAGGTTAGGCAATGCATTGGAGATGCCCTTTGAGAAGGCGACCTTTGACGTTGTTTGGGGACAAGATGCCTGGTGCTACGTTACCGACAAAGAAAGATTAATCAGTGAATGTTGCCGCGTGCTTAAGCCTAACGGAACAATTGCTTTTACTGACTGGCTTCAAGCAAGCAAAGCGGGGAAAGAAGATCTAGTGGACCTCTTAACCTTTCTGGTCTTTCCCTATCTACAGGATTTAGGCGGGTATGAAGTATTGTTAAATAAAAACGGATTTGAGGTTCTGGAAAAGGAGGATTTGGGAGAGGATTTTGCAGACCACATAGCCAAATATCTGGAGATGCTTAAGGATCTGGAAAGCGCGATCTCTCAAACCTACGGAAATGAAATGTTTGACGCGGCAGAGCAAGGAATAAGCCAATGGGCAAGAGCTGCTCGCGAAAATAAGGTGACTAGAGGAAGAATAGTTGCGCGAAAGGCAGCTCCTCGCTAGATCTCTTTGAAAGAGTACTTATGGAGCGAGATGATTTATGGAACTCTCCTGCAATCACTTCAGTCTTCCTGATTGTTTTAGGCTCAGTAGCGGCTGTTTTGTATTTTCTTACTCTATCATTAGGAAATCTGGAAAATAACTTTGTCTCTTTCGAAATAGTATTTTTTTCTCTTTTTGGTTTCTATCTTCTGGCGGTATACATAAGTTACAAGCAAGAAATTGAAGCCAAAGAAATTCTGATCATAATAGTATTATTTGCTTTGATATTCAGGCTTATTCTGCTCGCTACTACACCTTCACTTTCTACCGATATCTTTCGGTATCTGTGGGATGGGAGAATCCAGAGGGCTGGGATTAATCCTTATCGCTATGCTCCGTCTGCAAATGCTCTTTCCGCTTATCGCGATGGTTTAGTTTACGAATATATTTATCGTCCGGATATTCCGACAATCTATCCTCCTCTTTCTGAGTTCTTTTTTTTACTTGTTCAACTGATCAGATCCAATAGTATATTAGCTTTCAAATGGCTGATTACACTGGTTGATTTATTCTCCATTGGGTTGATTTTATTCTTTCTTAAAGCCCGGAATCTGAATCCGGCTAATGTTATTTTTTATGCATGGAGCCCTTTGGTGATTTTTGAGTTTGCCCATAGTGGACACATCGATGCGCTTTTAATCCCTTTGGTAATTTTGGCTGTCTGGTTCAGGATAAAAGACAAGGATATGGCAAGCGGATCCTTTTTGGGGCTGGCCACCCTGGTAAAGCTATATCCTGCATTTCTTATTTTTGGACTGGTCGGTAAGAAGAATTGGAGATTCCTGTTTTGTTTTATTCTTACGGTCCTTGTCGGTTACATTCCCTATGCGGGAGTTGGTGTTAAGGTCTTGGGTTCGCTGGGGGTATATCTTAAAGGCTGGGGTGGTGGCCTTTTGGGAGGCTTCATATCCTGGGGATTAAGCTCCTATTTTGGCATTTCCCGCCAAATAGCGACCGCTTTGGTTTTGTTTATCCTAGCTTTAACTGGTGGGCTCATTGCCTTCAGAATTTGGAGAAATGATAAAAGGCAATACTCCTCAAGTGAGGAAACTATAACTTGGATTATTTTGCTAATCGGTCTTTTTGTCCTGCTCAGCCCTTCTATATATCCTTGGTATGCAATTTGGATTATTCCTTTTCTTTGTTTTAGACCATCAATATTTTGGCTGGCATTAACGGGAGTAGTTGCCCTGCTCTATTTAACTGCTATTTAAAAGAATAGACATAGGAATCGTAGCGTTACGGAGTATGTTTCTAGTCAAGTGCTTGGCTGAATCGTTTATCATACCAGAGGTCAAATCCTGGGGTTAATGGGCGACCGAAGAAAAGTGATAGTCAAATCCGCTTTCTAATAAGCAAATCCTTTGTTTCCTGAGTAACATTTATCTTCACTTAGAATGCGTGTATTATAAGGTGAGTTGCACTAGAAGTACCAGGTAGGAGATGAAGATAATACGAGAGTGTTTAGAGTCTGATTTCAATACAATCTTTCACATCATCAATAATGCTGCTCAAGCTTATAAAAAAGTGATGCCCGACGATTATATGTAAAAGTGCTTGTGTAACATTGGGATTATAGATCTTTAATTTCAAACCTTAAAGCTCTACTTGATACTCTGCTAATATTTTGCAAAGAAGTTGTGCCAAAATAGCACAAAATAGTACCAGCTTGAACAAAGACAAAAACGCCATTTCCCCAGTAAATACAAGCTCTTTTCAACTTAGGCAAGTTTATACAAAAACCTCTGAGCTGACTGTCACGGCGAAGATCGCGGGTTCGAATCCCGTCACCCCCGCCACTTTTTAACCCTCTAAGCTTCTTGCGCTAAAACATCCCGCCTATTTTGAACTTTAGAAATCGCTTTGCAGGAAAGGAATACGGAAGTATTGTATAGGATTATATACCAGGCATAATATACCATACTAAATATTGGCAGGAATAATATAGGCTAGAATTGAATTTATATTGAAATATAAGGGATTTTAGCTATGGAAAAAGAAGCGAAAATACTCCTGATAGAAGATGATCCATTCTTAGTAAGAATGTACCAAATAGGTTTTAATAGAATCGGATACAGTATGGTTCTGGCAAAAGATGGAATACAAGGTTTAGAAAAGGCCTCAGAAGAAAAACCTGATCTAATCCTGCTTGATATCCTTCTTCCGAAAGTAGATGGTATGGAGGTTTTGAAAAGGCTTAAGTCTGATTCATCAACTAGCTCTATCCCAATAGTCATGCTTACCAATCTGAGTGACCAACCAAAACTTGTTGAAGAAAGCAAAGCTTTAGGAGCTCTCGACTATATAGTTAAGTCAAAATTTACACCAATGGAGGTGGTAACCAGGATTGCAGATATGCTAGAAAATAGGAGGTGATTGGTCAAAATATCAGTGTCAGCAGACTTCACCCCTAAGATTGGAAAGTCATGAGCATATCAGAAAGTAGGAGGTGAAGGCGAATGTCTTTAATGACCGCTTTCGAAAATTGGATTTCATCTGACCCCAGAAGAGCTAAGAGATTCCTGTCTAAATTGCCCCCTTCCTTTTTAGAGAAAAAAGGACGTAAAAAATCATTGCAGGTATTCAGAAAAGCAGCTGCTGAAGTTCAGCTTATAAAAAATTCCTAAATGAACATAGGATACAACCCGTAAAGATTAAAACCTATGAGGATTTTCAAAAGCTCCCCATAATGGATAAGAAGAATTACATCTTTCGCTTTACGCTCTCGGAACTTTGTCTGGGAGGTAAGATTTCGAGGATGTATTCTATGGAAAAGAGCTCCGGTCTAAATAAACAGCCATATTATTGGCCTTGCTTTCCCGGTTTCGATAATCAGATACCCCGTTATTTTGAATACCTAATGGTCAACACCTTTGACGCAGATAAGAAATCGACCTTGTTTATGGTAACTTTGGATTTGGGTAACTGGGTTGCCGGGATGAAAGCGAGCATCTCGGATCGTAGGGTTGCCAACACCGGGAAATATGAGCTAACTGTGATGACTCCAGGACCCAGACCGGATGAGATTATTCAGACTATGAAAGATATAGCATCTTTATACAATCAAGTTATTTTCATTGGATATCCGCCTTTTGTTAAGAATTTAATTGAGTGGGGAGAAAAGGAAGGGCTCGACTGGAAAAAGTATTGTGTGACCCTCTTATTAGTAAGTGAAGGATTTACGGAAGGTTACCGTGACTATGTTGCTGGAAAGCTTGGGATAAATCTCGAAAGTAGAGACAAGCTCCGCATGATTTCACTTTATGGTGCTGCAATACGGCCCTAACGAAACACTTTTAGAAGCCATTGACAACGAGCTAGTCTTTAATTCTTCGGGTGGTATACCTGTAGTCAGGTATACCATACATGATAATGGCAACAAACTGCCTTTTGATAAGGTGTTTTTGATTGCAGAGGATCATGGATATAACCTCGTAAAGCTCTTAAAAGACGAGGGATGGAGTCAAGGTGATATTTTCCCGTTTGCTTTTAGTTATATCTTTGGCAGGTCTGATGGTACCGTAGGCATTTCAGGTGTGAATGTTTACGTGCATAATATTAAGGAAGCGTTGGATAGCCTTGTTTTGGGAATGATGAATACCGGAAAGTTCCGGATGCAAACAGTTTATGATGAACGGCGTAATCCTGGTTAGAGATAAAGGTTGAACTGCAGGAGGGAGTCGAAAAATCGGCTAAACTAAGAACTCTGTATGAGCAAGAAATATTAACAACTCTCTTGAGAGAGAACACCGAGTTCAAATCGGCGCAGTCTCCTTCTATGGTTACCAGGGCCCGCAGAAAATGTAGAGATATTCCAGAGGTAAGCTTCCAGTGTATAGACTTAAATAATCCTCCCGTATTAGACGAAGCCTTCGATGCAATTGTCAGCATAAACGTTCTTTACATTCTAAAAAATCCTAAAGATACTGTGCGTTACTTTGCCAGGGTTCTGAAACCAAAAGGAAGGATTGTTTTGGCTACACCCGCCGAGAATGCTGATCTGACCAGCCAGTTCAAGGCATTCTTTAAACCATTAAGGGGTAGGGGATAGTCAGAAAAGCTAAATATATCCTTAGGATATCACCCATATTTTTGCTGCTTCCATTGTCAGTGTTGGCATTTGCCGTCAATAGGTTAATTTTAAAGAGAGGGAGGAAAGGAAAATACCACTTCTTGAGCGAAGAAGAATTATCGAAGATTTTTAAAGAAGCAGTATTTACGCAAGTTGAAATTAGCAGTACCTATGAAGATAATGATCACTTAGTTAAAGCAACAATGTAAAAATAATGTTTGCAGCAAAGATTATCTTAGCAATTACTGTACTAATTGATTTTTCTCTGTCAGCTCTTATATTTATTAGAGCGAGGCGGAATATTGCGAACAGAAGTATAGCTGGTCTCATCTTCTTTTTAGGATTATGGACATTTTCTGTTCTAATGCTCTATCAAACTCAGTCTCTTTTTTGGGGTAAAGCAACAATTCTTTCCATCTATCCCACAGTTCCCTTCTTCTTCATATTTACCCATGAGTTCCCTCGGTCTAAAAAAACGCATAACATATTGCGTTGGTGGTATATTTGGATTCCCAGTTTTTTAGCTCTGGTTCTTTTTCCAACCGAACTTTTACTTAAGTCTCAGGCCGTTGAAGTAGGAACTATTGTTCCTACCTTTGGAATCCTTTACTATCCTCTGGTTTGGTTCAGCTTGTTTCTCACCGCCTCTGCTCTTTGGCATCTCGCACACAATTATACTCACCTCCGCCCTGTATATAGAATGCAGCTGAAATACGTAGCCTTAGGGTTTTTCTTTTTTGTTTTAACTGTAATTCTAACCAACGTTTCTTTGCCTCTGCTGGAAATTCATAGTTTTAACGTGATTGGGCCAAGCTATGCCTTAATATTCGTAGGTTTTACTACGTATGCCATTTACAAATACAGGCTTGTGGATATAAGACTTTTTGTAATTCGTGCGGCAATGTATATAAGTTTTATTGTTGTGATAGCTGCCCTCTATGCGCTTATATTTGCCAGAATGGCCTCTTTCTTAGAAACAGAAATGCATATTCGCAAAGCTATAGTGTATTTCTCTCTGGGATACCTTTTAATATTTTCCTGGCCTTATGTAAAGGAGTTCTTAGAGAGGATAACAGACAGAATATTCTACCGCGGTAGATATGACCGCCAAAAATTTCTAAAAAGCATCGGTGACATTTGTAGCTCTGCGCTTTCGTTAAATGATTTCACTGATAGTTTGCTTAAGGTTGTCTGCTCTGAGATGCGTCTGGGCCAGGGAAGTTTGGTAATTTTGGGTCGAAACAGGGGACAAAGCGCACAAGTATTTTTAAGAGGGAACGTATCCGAGGACTTGACTCAGATGATTAGGGGAAGATTGGAAAATCAGCAAATTATATTAGCTGATGAACTTGAGGAAGACGATGAGGTTAAGAAACACTTGAGATTAAATAAAATTGGTATAGTTGTCCCGCTCTTGAGTGAGAATAACTTGGTTGGCTTCCTTGCCCTGGGTGACAAGCGGTCAGGGGCACCTTTTACCATTGAGGATATACAGGTGCTGGAGATATTGGAAAAAGAGATAGTTGTGGCAATACAAAATTCACAATTCTATGAGGAGATACAGGGTTTCAACGAACGTCTTCGACTAGAAATAAGTGAAGCAACAGCAGAGCTGAGAGTCGCAAATGAAAATCTGCAAAGGCTTGACAAAGCGAAGGATGAGTTTATCTCAATTGCTTCTCACCAGTTAAGGGCACCGCTTACTGCTATTCGAGGGTTTATATCGCTAGCGCAAGATGATGAGAAGGGGAATAGAACTGCGGTGAAACAGGAATGCTTGGAAATGGCTGCGCATAGTGCAGAAAGGTTATTGTATTTGGTAGATGATATGCTCACTATTTCAAACATAGGGGAGAATCTTAAAATCAATATTATGGAGTTTCCCCTTGAAGAAGTGATCCAGCAAATAATAAAAGAAGAAAAACCTCGAGCTATGGAAAAAGGGATTTCTTTATTCTATAAAGAGCCCAAGCGCCTTATTCCTTTAGTCAAAGGTGATCCTGATAAGATAAGGAATGCTCTACTGAATATTGTTGACAATGCCATAAACTATACTGAAAAAGGGGAAGTGTCGGTTGAAGTGCTAAAGGAAGACGGTGAAATAATGGTTTCGATAAGAGACACAGGAATAGGAATAGCCGAAAAGGACCTACCCAAACTATTTAGCCGTTTTGCCCGCGGAGATAGAGCTCAAAGCATGATAGCAGATGGTAGCGGTCTGGGTCTTTATATCGCCAAGAAAATAATTGAAGCACACCACGGACAGATTTGGGTCAAGAGCAAAGAAGGAAAAGGGAGTACTTTTGCCTTTACCCTGCCCCTAAATTAAATCCCCGTTAGATGTCTTTATAAAAGCTCAAGACTATATGGAGTTAGTTTAATCCTTTTGTTATACTAGGCTATTAAAGAGGAGAGTTTATGGGGTCCGTTGTAAAGAAGAGACGTAAAAAAATGCGCAAGAAAAAACATAAAAAACTGCTAAAAAAGACCAAGTGGAAGAGGCGACATTAGGTATAATTGAGCATATTTGGATGCTTAATTCAAATAATTTTTGTGGCGAGATAGCTCAGTTGGTAGAGCAGTGGACTGAAAATCCTCGTGTCCGCAGTTCGANNGCTGACTAAATGCAACTAGACGCAAAGAGATTCAACCTAAGGAATAAAGGCAGAAAAGCCAGAAAATGCAATTCGATTCCGCGTCTCGCCACCATTTTTTATTAAGCTGCAGATAATCTAAGAGCGTCTGTTCTGATCTGTGAGATAGTCTGCGCACTAATGCACCTCACTACTAATGATTTTCCTCGGTACGCCACTTATATATTACGTCCGCTATATTTACCCACACCCTTCAGCAAATGTAGGCCTAGTTTAATATTAAAAATCTGTTCTTTATAACCATAGATGCGTTTTTAAGTTTTTCTTTTCAGCTCTCAAGCAGGATATATATTAAAATCTGATGAATTAGAATGATAAGATATGTAACTGCTTGAAAGAGGTGATTTTAATGGAAAAAAGACCGGTCATTGCCGAGATCAGCATAATCCCATTGGGAACTAACAGCACTTCATTAAGTGGTTATGTTGCCTCTTGTTTAGAAGTATTAAAGGACAAAAAGGGTATTCGTTATCAGCTTACTCCCACCTGTACCGTGGTTCAGGCAGAATTGGAAGAAATATTTGACGTAGTACGCCAGATGCACGAAGTTCCTTTCAGTCAAGGAATACTTAGAGTCATAACTACAGTAAAGATTGATGATAGAAGGGATAAGGAGGAATCTTTAGAAAAGAGGGTAAAAGCGGTACAGGAAAAATTAAACTAGGGTCAAAGGATTAAGTTCAAATAGTATTAATCATTTATTTCTTCAATCCTAAGGGAAATCTCACTAATCGCTGTAATTATTAGTATATGAATCCTGTTTAATTCCTTTCTTGAAAGAGGGATGGCTCATCGAGCGGGTGAAAAAGCTATAGATTAACGGTTGGAGTAAAGCATTTAGCTATAGGTTTTTAAATAAATTATTAATCATCAGGCTAAACAGGTTTAGAATTTGCCATGAGAAAAACAAAAATCGTTTGCACCATTGGTCCAAAGAGTAATGAAATTACAGCACTCTCGAGCATGATTGCCACTGGAATGGACGTTGCTCGTATAAATTTATCTCACGGTACGCACAAGGAGCACAGCGATAATATTAGGAAGGTGCATGAGTCGGCAGAAACGGTAAATAAGCGAGTAGCAATACTGGCTGACTTAAGCGGACCAAAGATAAGAACAGGAAAAACAGCGACTGGGCTAATATCTCTGAAGGAGGGCACTCTTTTTAGCCTTGTTACCATGCCGGTTCCAGGTAACGAAAGTGAAGTCTATGTAAGCTATCAAAACCTTCCTCAAGAAGTTGGTGAGGGTGATACTATTCTTTTAGCAGATGGGCAAATTGAGTTGAGGGTTGAGAGCATTAAGCCAGATAGGGTTGTATGTCGCGTTGCCGTTGGAGGAGAGCTTGTGTCTTACCAGGGAGTAAACATACCCGGCAAGGAACTTTCGATTCAACCCATAACTGAAAAAGATAAAGAGGATCTGCATTTTGCTGTTAGCAAAGAAGTTGACTGGATAGCTATGTCATTTGTTACTAAAGCTGATGATATTACTGCTCTGCAAGCAATCCTAAAAGAGGAGGGAAGAAGGATTCCGGTTATTGCGAAAATTGAGAAGCGGGAGGCTGCTCTAAATATTGAGCAAATTCTTGATGTTGCTGATGGGATAATGATCGCTAGAGGGGATTTAGGAGTAGAAATGCCAACCGAGGAGGTACCCATTATTCAGAAAAAAATCATTGCAGCAGCGATGAAAAAGGGCAGACCGGTTATTACCGCTACTCAAATGCTGGAATCCATGGTTGAAGCTCCGCGGCCAACCAGAGCAGAGGCAAGTGATGTTGCAAATGCTATATTTGATGGAACTGATGCACTTATGCTCTCAGCTGAGACTGCAGTAGGCAAATACCCAATTGAAGCTGTAAAAATTATGTCATCGATCGCAAAAAAGACTGAAGAAAATATTAATTATGCGCGATTACTTGCAGCTAAAGCCGACTGGGTAGCGGGAAATATTACTGACGCTATTAGCTACGCAGCATGTGAACTAGCTACTGATATTGGCGCAAAGGCAATAATAACTGCTACTCAGACAGGGAATACGGCAAGAAGGGTAGCAAAATATCGACCCCCGGTTCCTATTCTTGCACTTAGTTCTGATGCAATAGTAGTAGGACAGCTTAATCTTTCCTGGGGTGTATTTGCGGTTAAAGTCCCTAACAGCGAGAACGTTGATGAGACTTTAGCAAAAGCGGTTGAGGTAGCAGCGGCTCAGAATTTTATTAACAGGGGAGATCGGATTGTCATTACTGCTGGAGCTTTGGTGAATATTCCGGGAAGCACAAACTTAATAAAAGTTGAGGAAATAGCGTAAAAAGAATTGATGAATGGGTATACAATGCAGTAGTGTGAAAGTGGATCGAAATCTAGAGCTTAAAAGTTAAAACAATAATTAAAGAATAGAAGCCTTCGTCGCTTTTTTGTTTTAGCTTTTACATTATGGTTTTAAGTCTATGCTTCTCAGTTATAGGTTTCACTCTTCCATAAGAGCTTAAATTTTCTGAATTGGAGGTGATGAAGATGATGATGCCCGAAGGAGGAATGATGGGGGGTGGATTTGGTGGGTTTGGCCTAACCTGGCTTCTCAATTTTGTTATAATGATTGTTTTTATAGCAGGTCTTGTTCTCCTCGTGGTTTGGTTCGTGCGGCAGTTTGCAGGGGGTCAGAGGCCCGAGCGGGAAGGAAAGACTGCTTTGGATATTTTAAAGGAGAGGTATGCGCGAGGAGAAATTGACCGTGATGAGTTTGAGCAGAAAAAGAAGGATATAGGAGCTTAAAACCAAATGACTACGAGAACGAAGTTTGCTGTTTTGTATGCTGCTCTCTTTTTGTTTCTTCTTCAGTTTATCCTGGGTTGCCAGTTCTTTGTTGAAACTCCCCAGGAAGCAGGGCCTGAAAAAAAGATTGGGGATTATATGAATCTTACTCCTGAGCAGGCCAAGGAGATGCTGGATAAAGATTATAAGGTAATTCTACTTGATGTTCGTGAACCTGATGAGTTTATGAAAGAGCACATAAAAGGTGCAATCAACATTTCTCTCTATGAACTGGAAAGCGCAATCGATAATAAATTGTGGCCCAAGGATGCCAAGATTATTTGCTATGACAGCAATGGCAGCAGCAGTCGTACAGCAGCAAAGTCATTAATTGGCTCAGGATACGTTGGTATAAGTAATCTTGCAGGTGGAATAAATGCGTGGAAAGCAGCCAATCTCCCGGTGGTTGAATAAATGAAATATATCAAACCTATTATTTGTTAAATTGACCAAATACTGTGAGCAAGATTTTATTTGTGAGGTGAGAGAATAGCATTTGAATAAGCCTATGTAATTTCCTTATTCTTACGGTTTTCTGAACTCCAGTCTATTTTGCATATTTTTCATAATAATTTCAGCAGTTATATTTCTAATACTGGCACTATAGTAGCCATTCCGCAATATTCTGTACCTAGCAAAACGGTTTTTCTCCTATTACTTTTACCCGGATCTTTAGTGAGCTCATATTATACGTATAGCTCTCATTAATCTTATATGGTTGAGAAAGTGTTCAAAAGAAGCCATAATAACATAAGCTAGGGAGGACAACGTAAGTATGATAAAGGGAGTTTTAGGAAATTTAGGTTGGCAGCTTCTACTTCCTGCTCAAGGGCTTATAGATTTTGATTTGGCAACAGGCTTGGCTTTTGAAATAGCAGGAGAAGAGGATACCTTATCAATCAGAAAAAAGAGAAAGACAGCTAAAGAATATTTTCAAATAGTGGCTGATGTAGTGCCTCTGATTTCCGACTATATGAAGTTGGGGGTGGCAGAAGCAGTAAATCCAGTCTGCGTGTTCGATAGACATGAATGGGTTGTGGTTAATCTTGAGAATCTCAAGCTTTTACTTGAGCCCCTAAGCCAAACTTATTGGGAGAGGTTAGAAGCGTACACGAGGAAGGCTTATCCCAGAGGCGGGCGGACTCTTAAAAAAGTTAGTGCGATGGCAATAACTTCAGAATTAGGAGTATTGCTTGGCTACTTTTCACGGAGAGTTCTGGCTCAATATGACTGGCAATTTCCAAGTCCCTCAGCGAATCGCAGATTCCTTTACTTTGTTGAGTCGAATATTAGAGAATGGGAGGAGAAGTTGCATCTTGAGGCCTATCCTGCACGTAAGTGGATTGCGCTACATGAGGCGACCCACAGTCTTCAATTTGACATCAATAAATGGCTGGGAGATTATATTCGTTCTCTGTATGGTGAGTATTTAGAATTAGCCGGGAAAGCACTTCAGGAGATTGAGAAGCAGCTAATGAATGAAAGACCATATCCATTGGCCTGGTCTTTATTTTGGTGGAAAGAAATTATTAGAAATAACTACCAAAATATTATGGGAAAAATCCAGGCGGTAATGTCTTTTCTAGAAGGGTACAGCCAGCACGTGATGATTGAGGTAGGAAAAAAACACCTTCCATACGATGATTATCTGATAGCAGTGTTCAGGAAACATTTAGGACAAAGCTTAGCGGGTTTAATTCTAGAAAGGCTTCTGGGTTTCCAGCATAAAATGAAGCAATATGAGCTTGGTGAAGCTTTTGTTTCTTGGGTAGCGAGGGAAAAGGGAATAGAGTTTGTAAACCGGGCCTGGAACGGACCTGAGCTACTTCCTTCCTGGGAGGAGATTAATAATCCCAAACTATGGATTTCCAGAGTTGAATAATAAGGTAGTGAAGTTATTAATAAACTTCAAACAGGCAACTGTCAACTATTAACGGTATTTATATGGTATTCTTTCATCGGACATTCTTCTCTATTTTTTCGACAGTAGTTTTTACCGAGTCTAACCAGCGCTGTTTCGAAATCGCTAAATTCTTTTCCTTTTATTTTTGCTTCTCGCCAGCATTTTTGCAGTTTAGAGAAAGACTTCTTTCGGTCAATAACCCCTTCCTTATCTACTAGTCCAAGATCAAGAGCAGCTTGAAGAGCTAAGTCGCCGGGAAACGGTTTTGCTTTCTCCCAAACTCCTCTGAGTTCTCTTAAGAAGATATTGACAGTTACCGGCCCGATTCCTTTAAAATCCTGCAAAAGTCTTTCTAAATCTTCAGGAGAAACAGCTTTGGTATGGAGATTGTTAAGGTCGCCTTTGTATTCTTTCTCCAGGTGAGAAGTAATATCTAATAATTTGGTAGCTGTTTTGAAGTCGTACCTTACGTATCCACCTTCATCCAACATCTGCACCAGACTATCCCATCCAGTGTCAATAATTGTTCTTGGAGAGTTGATGTTCTGTTTGTCGAATCTATGGTAGGTGTTAATGACAATAACCTCACTTATTCTTGCTCCAAAGAGAATGGAGGCAAGGAACCACTTGAAAAGCTCCTGATCTTTCGCGGTTTCTAAATATATCCCCAATTGTTTGGAAAATCTGCCTGGGATTCTTTTGAGCAACTCACGCACCACCTCTGATATTTTCAATATAACCACACCCTAGGTTTAAGAGAATTATTGTGGTAATTTTAAGTTGAAATGTCCGTTATTTATTGTAGCTCTGCAGGGAGCCGCAAAGAATTTATTTATAAAGTTTTAGAAATCTTCAAGGAGAGAGTGGAAGGGTCTCAGTCGTTTCTGATTAAGCCAAACATTGTCTCTTATGAACCATATCCCACAACGACTCACCCTGAAGTTCTGGAGACTCTGCTTTCCGCCTTATCCAAAAACAAAAAGATTATAATTAGTGACGGCCCTGCCCCTGATGCCGGAAGATCAGCAAAGATTATTAACAAATCTATCTTGGGAGATGTTTGTAATAAGTACGGTTATTCTTTAACTAATATTTATTCTACCCAAAAGAAAAAAATAATAAGTGCCCGGGGATTCAGATTTACAATCCACAACCTGCCTCTGGAAGTTGATATGGTTATTTCTCTTCCTGTACTTAAAGTTCATAATCAGTGCGGGATTACTGGAGCTCTTAAAAACCAGTTTGGTTATTTAACCAGGATGGAGAGATTCCTCTGGCACGGCGGTCTCAAAGATATAAACAGGGGTATTGCAGAAATAAATGCCGCCGCACCTTGTCACCTTTTTATTGTTGATGGCATTTTAACTATGTTAGATGCACAGGAGCGCCGTCATGGAGGGCGAATTAGCGAGTTAGGGTATATTTATGCCGGAAGTGATCCTGTTGCTTTGGATAGCTTTGGGCTTTCTCTGCTTGCTAAGGTAGATGATAGCTTTAAAGATAAAAACCCTGAGGACATCTTACATCTTAGATATGCAGAGGAATATAACCTGGGAGAGTTCAAGTTTGAGGTAAAGGAGATCTAGCCTGATATACGCTTTCTGAGGAGCTGGTGAAGATAGATAGAAAAGTTCTCGGTTGTGAGTCGGTAGTGAGAGCTGAAGGTTTTACTCCCGATACCGGACTAACAGACTCACGGTAGTTTACTATGGCAAATTGACATTGCCTCGCATAGGTGTTGAGTAAACTTCATGGTTGTCTGTCTTTAGATAAAGGGTGAAACATTATGTTTACATTAAAAAAAGATGCACTCATTGAATATCTCTATTCCATCTATAAAGAAAAAATTGAGCTGGTCTTTGTTAATGAACTGGGGAAAGAGAAAAAGGAAGTAAGGGAACTTAAAGCTTACGGTTACGGGATACCTATATTGCTTGAGTTCAAAGTAGGTGGTGAGAATAAAAAGGTAGTTTTAGAGACAGTTAGACCTGGAGGGTTTGGTCACAACTATATGTCAGATCGTGCAGCTTCCCTTGTTCTGGAATACAATACATTCAATCGTCTAGCAAAGCATGTAAAAGCACTGGATTTGGGAGCGTTTACCGATGAGGGAGACCTTGTTTCCATCAAGAAGGCCTCTGAATTTTTTATTCTAGTCGACTATGTAAGTGGGAAAGAGTACTACAAAGATCTTGAAGAATTAAGAGGCCTGAACGAATTAGCCCTTAAAGACAAAGAGAAAGCAAGAGTTTTGGCTGACTACCTTGCACAGATTCATTCTAAAAAGAAAAAGGCTCCCGAATTATACGTTCGGAGGATAAGAGAACTTATTGGTCATAGCGAGTGCATAATGGGATTGATAGATAGCTATGCAGCAACTCTAGACGATGTCACCTTGCAAGAGTTAAAACTGATAGAAAGCATGTGTAATGAGTGGCGCTGGAAAATAAAAGATAAACCCAGCAGGTTATGCCAGGTTCACGGTGATTTTCATCCGTGGAACATTCTCTTTAGAGACGGTACAGATTTTGTACTTTTGGATAGAAGCAGAGGTGAATTCGGAGAGGCTGCAGATGATCTCAGCGCCCTTGCCATTAACTACCTTTTCTACTCTTTACAAGAATACGGAGAACTTGCCGGCCCCTTTAAAGAACTTTGGGACATTTTCTTTGATGCCTATTTGCAGGAAACTAATGATCGGGAAATATTGAAGGTTATACCACCCTTCTTTGCCTGGCGCGGGTTGGTGGTAGCTAATCCTATCTGGTACCCGGAACTTAGCATTGAAGTAAGAAGGAAGATATTTAATTTCATTCAGAGGGTTCTCCAGGAAGAGGTTTTTGACTTCAGAAAGGTGGACTCTTATCTTCACTAGAATTTTAAGATTAGAGTATACACATTAGAGCGAAAATTATGCAGGAGTTGAAGAATAAACGCGGATTTGCTATTTGGATTACAGGACTTCCTGCCTCTGGTAAGTCAACTCTCGCGGCCTGTCTTAGTAGATTGTTCGATAGAGAGGGAATGTATGCAGAGGTATTGGAAACTGATGAAGTTAGAAAAATCGTTACTCCTAATCCTACCTACAGCGAAGAGGAGAGGGAAGCTTTTTACAAATCTCTTGCCTACATAGGAGGACTTCTAACTAAGAACGGGGTAAATGTTATTTTGGATGCAACGGCCAACCTCAAGAAATATAGAGATTTTGGCCGGGACTATATAAAGGATATTATGCTGGTTTATCTTAAGTGTCCTTTGGAACTATGTATGAAAAGAGATCCTAAGGGAATATACAGAAGAGCACTTGCAGGAGAATTCCATACGGTTCCCGGACTGCAGATACCCTTTGAGGAGCCTGAAAATGCAGATGTAGTTATAGACGTAACCAAATTTTCTGCTGAAGAAGCGGCAAGCATAATTTTTAAGAAGATTAATGAAAAGTTACGGAGTGAGAAGTGAAATGAATGGTTCAGAAGTAATTGAAGAAATAGTAGCTTTGATGGAGCGTGCAGCTGAACGGGCCGGCAAAGAAATTCTATCAACCATAACTCTATACTCAAAACAGCAAAGAGCAAATAGTGATGTTTCGACCGCTGATTTGAAGCATATAGATAAAAGGGCTGAAGAGATATTGCTTGAGGAAATTAGGAGGAGTAGGTTTGGCTTCCTGGTTATTAGTGAGGAGAGCGAGATCTTTCAAATAGGGACAAAACCCGAATATGTACTAGTAATTGACCCATTGGATGGTACTAATAATGCTTTGTGTGGAATCCCGTTTTTCGCTGTTTCTCTAGCTCTTGCGCATAGAAGTGAGAATCCTACCGTAGACGACTTGATAGCCGGGGTGGTTTGGGACATAAATGTCCAGAGGAGCTACGTGGCCATTAAGGGTAAAGGACTTTTAAAGGCCCCCCTTTCTTTTACTGGAAGAAGGAAAGGAAAGCCATTGATAAGTCTTTATGCCTACGGGGAAGAATCATTAAATTCAGAAATCGGGGAAATTATGAAATTTTCCCTGATAAGAACACTGGGCGCAGTTTCGTTAGAGATGTGCTTTCTGGCCCAGGGGAAGATTAATGCTTTTGTCGATGTACGAAATTTAACCCGCATTGTGGATATTGCTGCGGGCATTGTTATTTTGAAAGAGACAGGATGTTTGGTTGGAAAGCCGGATGGCGAAAGGCTTATGAATAAATTGACCGAGAGAACCGGACTTTCTATAGTCGCGGCAAAGGAAAGAATTTTATACGGAAAATTGACTGATATTTTTAAGGGAAATCAACCATAAATGGTAATATATACCATTTATAGGGATGATTAAAAATCAATGCTTTATGCCGATATTTAAGATGTATTCAGGACTATTTGGGTAAAATTAAAAGGGAAAGATAATAAGGTGTAGAAAAATTCTAGGGTGAGAGGGAGGCTGAAATGAGAAAATTATTGGTAGTTTTTGTTACGGTTAGCTTTACACTAGCGATGATGGTCATACCAGCAGCGACTGTTGATACAACCTATGATTATTTTGATACTTGGACAAACGATAAGGTTGTAGATAACTGGTCGTCATACGATTCTGGTACAACCGGTGGGGAGTTTAATCAAATACACAATGCCGGGCAAGATGTCTCCTGTAAAGGAGATGGAACCAACTATAGATCTGTAACTCGAGAGTTTTCTGCAAAGGCACCATACCACTATATTGCAAATGTAGATGTATTATCGAACTCCACTAACAAAGACGGTGTTATTGACGGAACTTATGTTGAGATGTTTATGACTTTTGAAGATGCTAATCACAACGTGCTCATGACATCCTTCATTAATGGTGGTAACCTGTCCGCAACCTTGTGGAGACCAATGCAAGTAACGGGATATGCTCCTAATAAAACGGATCACGTTAAAATTATGTTAAAAGTTAAAGGTGGAACTGGTGGCGGTACCGCCTTTAAGAACTTTAAGATTTATGAAGCTCCCTATTCCTCCAGTACGGATCAAACGGTCTTGGCTCATAGCTTTGTAAGGAATACTGAGTGGTTGGATGGAGCAACAATTGCCTCGGGATGGACAGCAGAGGAATACGGTGGAGGAGAAGGCGGATATGCTATGAGAGCTACGGGTGGTTCGGCTCAAGGTATTTCAGCAACGGGAGATGGAACGACGTATAAGCAAATTAGCCGAACTTTTTCCGCCAATGCAGGATACAGCTATTCTGCTGACGTTGATGCTGTTTCTAATGCAACTAATAAAGATGGAAATATCGATGCTTCCTATATAAGGGTGTACATGGAATTTTTGGATAGCTCCGGGACTGTTTTGGCAACTTCCAGTGCTCCAGGAAATCAGTTTGAGGTTAAACCGGCTGACACTGCACGTATACAGGTTCAGACCATATCGCCCCTAAATACAACCCAGGCAAGAATAACTATCCGGCTATATGGAGGTACTGGAGGCGGAGCTGTCTTCGATAACTTCTCACTGGCCAAATATTAAGAGGCGGAAGAGCCGGCAGGAAAGGAGTAGCTTTAGAGCTACTCCTTTAACTTTTTTACATAGACTTTATAGGTACCGTCTTCCTCTTCTATTCCTAGAAATTCATTACCCGTTGTTTTACACCATGAGGGCATGTCCTGCTTTATACCTTTGTCATCAGCTAAAACTTCAAGGACTTGACCAATTTTTAATTCTTTGAATTTCTTGGAAGTTAGGACTATCGGCATCGGACAGTAAAGCCCGATACAATCTAAAGTGGCGTCCGCTTTCATAGAATAAGTTCACTCCTGGATCATAGTTGTTCGTTTTAAGTTGCGAGTTAGAATATATAAAAAATTAAATAGCAAATATCAAAAGTATATACCAAATATGTAAAAAACATTGGTATGGCAAGATTTAGGTTTTTGATTTATATTTTCAACTTTTGATATTTGATTCTTAATCTCTCTTATGACAGATAACCACTTACTCTTGACTCGTTGCGCTGTGCTCCAGGCTCAATGCTTTCTTATGGCTTATATAATGGTGACATCTGCCTCAGTCTTTGCACAATGGGTGGTAATTCTTCCAACAAATAATTAAGATCATCATCAGTATTGTAGATTCCTAACGAGAATAGAAGTGAACCTTGCGCAATTGCCGGATCAACTCCGATTGCAGTTAGAACATGTGAAGCTTTTAGAGCGCGAGAGGTGCAAGCTGAACCGCTTGCTGCATAAACCCCCTTTTGATTTAGGAAAAGAAGCATCGATTCGCCCTCGATGTACTCTATACTTGCATTGACATTATTAGGTAGCCTCAAAGTGGGATGTCCGTTTATGTATAGGTGATCTATTCTTTGTAAAAGCCCTTTAATTAATCTGTCTCTCAAGGCGCTTGTTTTTCGTATACGCTTGTCCATCTCCAGATTTGCCATTTCTGCAGCTTTACCCATTCCCACAATCCCTGTAACATTTTCAATTCCCGGGCGACGCCCGTCTTCCTGAATTCCTCCGTTCATAAGTGGCATAATTCTTGTTCCTTTTTTAAGATAAAGAGCACCTGCTCCTTTAGGACCGTAAAACTGATAGGCAGACAGACTCAAAGCGTTTGTTCTCATTTCTCTTACGTCGACTGGAACAATTCCTACTGAAGCAACGGCGTCAGTGTGAAAGATTATTCCTTTTTCCTGAGCAATTTTCCCGATTTCAGCAATGGGTTCAATAGTTCCCACCTCATTGTTGGCATGCATTATAGAGATGAGAATAGTCTCATCAGTTATTGCCTTAGCAACTGCTTCGGGGTCTATAAGACCATGTTTATCAGTGGAAAGATATGTTACTTTGAATCCCCACTTTTCAAGAGTTTTTAAAGAATGCAAAACCGAGAAGTGTTCGATACTTGAGGTTATGATATGTTTCCCCTTTTCTTCATATCTTAAAGCAATACCCTTAATTGCCAGATTATTGCTTTCGGTACCGCAGGAAGTGAAGATGATCTCTTCTGGCTTGGCATTTATGAGTGCAGCAATTTTATTCCTCGCTTCTGCAATTGCAGATTTGGCTTCTTGCCCTAATGTATGAAGGCTGGAAGGATTGCCATAGTGTTGCTTAAAATAAGGAAGCATAGCGTCTAATACTTCAGGATGCAGGGGTGTTCCCGCTGCATTATCCAGATAAACCTTTCTCATAGTAACATCTCCTTGGAAGTAGTATTAGTATATTTTTAGCATATTAGTAATTGAGATTACAACTTGGATTTTCTCTAAATCTAATGCCATAGCCCCAATGCTGTATGTCGCAAAGTCTCAAGATTTGTTTAGTTGGTGATTTTTTATGGCTTGGGGTATTGAAACTTTGAAGAAATACTTTTACCTGGTGATTTGTGTCCTGTGTCACAGAACTTACGACTTGAGTCTTGAAATCTATAACCTTCTTATTCCAAACGTGTTGCGAATGTTATGCGTCCCGCAGGACTGTACCCTTTTTCCTTTGCTGCTATATCCAGATAAGTAGTGGCGAGGTCTTCAATTTCGAGATCTATAGTTCGGTTGAGCTTTCGGCAATCAGTGGTCTTGATATATTTCTTGCAATGGTTACAAACCTCAGCACGATGGGCCTCATCTCCCTCAAGATAGAAGAACTCAAGTTTGCTGGTATCCTTGTTTCCACAAACTACACATTTGGCTGAGGGATATGTCCACCAGCTGCGGCATTGGAGACATTGTAGAATTCTCGTTCCATCCTGTCTATACATAGCCATAGATGGCTTTTTGCCGCAAAAGGGGCAGGTTTCCCTTTGCCAGAGTGAGTGATCAAAACTATCTCTGTAGATATAAGAGGCTTTCTCTATAAAGGGCAGAAGGGAGTGATGAACGATAAAGAAGAGAAGTTCGGCATTAAGTTTAAGAGTAGTTGCAAGTTCAGTTAAGTATTGCGTATCGGAGGCCACGACTTTATTAATGAATAAAGGCAGTTGCTTTTTACTTTCTGGGTTTAAATCAGGATAGGCAAGAAGTCCTTTAAGTTTCGATTCAAAATCTGAGTTTTGCTCCCAGATAATCTGTGATATGCCCTTTATCATATTCATAAAAATATTCGTATTAATCTTTAGCGAAGTAATATCTATAAGCGAAGTTCCTTCTTCGATTTTTTTTAGGATGGCTTCTTCTTTTTGTTTTTTGATTCCCGGCTTAATCTGGGCAAGACAATTCAGCTCCAGTTTAAAAATGGGAAGATAAAGTTCTAGAAGCGGTATGAGCTCAGGATTTTGGGACTTATAAAAATCGGTTTCCTGAATAATTACATTTAGAGCTGTAGGGTTTTGACTTAATCTAATGACAATCAGTCTCCTTGGATAATGTTAGGAAGCAAATAAGGAGATGCCAGGCATAATTTGTGGGTCAAGCAAGCTTGACCCACAAATACAACTTGTACATACATGTTGTAGTGGCAAAGCTTGCTTTGCCCGCAATTACTTTCTCTCCTCTGCCGGCTTTATCCCTAGAAGCATATACTTAAATTCAGAAAAATCCTCAAAAAGCGAGAGATAAAAATGTACTCCGACCAGTACAATGAACAACCAGGTAATAAAGAAGTGCCATGCTCTTACTTTTGCTAAACCGCCGATGAAAACGGTCAGCCAGGTAAAATAGGAAGCGGTTGGTGTGTAAAGGGCAAATCCAGTAAGAGCTTGAGCGATTATCATAAGCGTAAAAGCGATGTACGATATACGCTGCAAAGGGTTATATTCTCCAACTCCCTCAGGTAGCTTTTTGCGCAGAAATAGATAGTAAGCTAAGGTTCCAGGAATCATCTTCCACTGTTTCCATCCCAGCCCAAACTCTCTCCAATCGCGGTTTCTGGAGATGAAAGCATAGGAGAGCCGGATAACCAGAGTAAATATCAGAATATACATGGATGCGAAATGGATAAACCTCATCCATACCATGGCTGCAGGTATAAAGGGCCAATGGATGTATAAGCCCGTGAAAGCTAAAGCAATCATAGCAAGCATGTGTACCCAATGGTATATTCGAGGTTCCAGCGGATGTTCTTCTGAAATTTTGGTCATCTCAGTCACCTCCTAGTTTACCCGGAATTTAAGAATTCTGTTGCTCTTGGGATGAATAATATGGACCGAGCAAGCGAGGCAGGGATCGAATGAACGAATGACTCTTGCAACATTTATCGGATTTTCAGGATCAGGGACGGGAACTCCTATTAGAGCTTCTTCTACTGGACCCCTTTGGCCTTTGTCATCACGCGGACAGAGATTCCATGTAGATGCAACCACCAGCTGGTAGCGCTTAATCTTGCTGTTCTCAATGGTTATCCAATGACCATTAGCGCTTCGGGGTGCATCAGTCAAGCCGTAGCCTTCTGCGTTCTCAGGAACATCTTTGTCATCACAAACTGAGCCGTCCAGGTTTTCGGCAAGCTCGTCCAGCCATTCTTCCATAGCGTTAGCGATCATAATGCTCTCATATGCACGTGCAGCATGACGAGCGACCGCCGAAGGCCAAATCCCAATCTTCTTTACCAGTGCCAAAAATCCGGAATCTTGAGTTATAAGCTGGCGAGCAAGGGGCCCTCCCTCTCTGGGTTTGCCATCATAGCTCGGCGCTTTGAGGAATGAGTAAGCTCCGTCTTTTTTAGGATCTGGATCAGTTTCGCCATCTTTGGGATTAAGACCACTTTCGCTCTTATACCAGGAATACTTAACATCCTCAGTTATTTTAGCGACATCTACGTCCTCAATGTTTTCTAAATCAAGGTCGGTTATAACCCCTGATTTCAAGAAGCGATCCTTAATATCACCCGATTTTCCTTGATCAAAGACTCCATAAGATATGTAACTACCCACTCCGTAGCCTATCTTTAATTCGTGCAGCGGCAGAAGCGGTCCTGTACCGAAGGCAATTACGTCCTTATAGTAGACATTCTCAATAAAATCTTTTATTGCTTTTAGGCGCCATTTAGTTTCCGCTATTCTTGAGACAGTAGGTCTAATTCCGACACCGCCAGCAACTACGTTCTGGAAGAAGGGAACTCGACCACCCCAAAGAGCTAGCATCTCATGGCCAAGCTTGCGGATCTCCAAAGCGCGAAGGTAGTGGGATACAGCAGAAGTAACGACTTCAGGATCGTCCACTGAAAACGCATCCGGCTCATAGCGGGGAGTAAGAGGGAAGGTATCATTTGCCTCGACCAGACTTACTATCTTGCTTTTGACTGCCTGAAGTGCTGGATCATTCCCACTATAGTTTGCTACTGCAAGAATATCCAGATAGTCTAAAGCTGCGAGATGGTAGAAGTGAAGAGGATGATCAGCCAGGTATTGGGAAGCGAATATTATATTTCTAATGATCCTACCGTTATCCGGGACTTCTGCATTAAAGGCATTGTCTATGCAAAGAGCAGAGGTAATGCCATGTATAGCGTTACAGACTCCACATACTCGCTGAGTAATACGCAGAGCATCCCTCGGATCTTTTCCTATGAGTAGTTGCTCAAATCCCCTAAACATAGTACCGCTGCTTCTGGCATCCACTACACGATCGTTTTCAACTTCTACCTCTACTTTTAAATGGCCTTCTATTCTGGTAATTGGGTCGACTACAATTTTTGCCATTGCTACTCACCTTCCTTCTTGCTACTCACTCTACCAGTAACGAGATTACCGATAAGATGTGCCCCTACTCCTACTGCTGTAGCTACACCTAAAACCTTTCCTATGGTGTCGGCGGTGGTTTCAATGCCGAAAACATTTACAGTAGGTACCTTCTCATACAGAGGAGCCAAATCTTGATAGAATTCAGGTTGGGTGCACCCTATGCAAATACCATGTCCCCCGATAGGCCAGCTTGTTCTTGAGTTCCATCGGCGAATAGGACAATCGGCGTATGTAACTGGTCCCTTGCATCCCTTTTTGATGAGGCAGTAATCCTGGGACGCTGTTCCGCCTTCCGCAGGAGATATAGCGGAAGGATCACCCCATTTTTCCAGAAAAAGGCCCGCTTCAAACGCAGCTCGACGATAGCAGTTGTCATGGATGGTTTGTCCGTAAAATGCCTTTGGACGCCCAAAATCATCAAGATCAGGAAGCTTGTTGAAGGTAAGGTAATAAACTATCGTGCCAATAAGCCAGTCTGGATTTGGTGGGCAACCTGATATGTTAACTACTGGTGTCCCTCCAGCATAAGCTCCGCCTTTGCTTGTTCCTGTAAAGGAAATTCCTTTTGCTCCTGTTACCTCGGCGTTTGCCCGTGGAATTCCACCCCAACAAGCGCAGGCACCTGTTGCTACAATAGCAGCAGCGTTATCCCCAGCTTTCGTAAGCCAATCCAAAGCTGTTATAGGTTTACCGTCTTCTTCACCAAACATAGAATACAGTCCATCTTCTTTGTCGGGAATTGCCCCTTCAAAGACAAGAACATATTTTCCTTTCTCGTTTTCAATAGTGTCATTTATGGCCTTAATAGCTACGTCTCCAGTAGCCGCGGAGATGTTAGGTTGGAAGCGAAATGATAAGATATCCAGGACCAGGTTTGCTGCTGAGGGACTTTCGCTATTGATGACTGAAATTGCACAGCCCGTACAAGCTTGTGCTTGTATCCATAGGACTGGAGGCTTTGCTGAAGCTGCTTCTACTGCTGCTGCGATCTGTGGAACGTAACTTTTTGAAAGACCAAGCATGACTGCAGTGGCACTGCACCATTTAAGAAAATCTCTTCGACTAAGTCCTTTAATTAGTGGTTCGGTCAATTATAAACACCTCCCTGATATGTTTCTGATACTGATAAAACTAAACCAGTGCACCTCCTTTCGGCCTGGAAATTTTCTACCCTTGCTCTTCAAAACATTTGCAAATCTATTTCCAAATTATTATCCGATAATATATTTTATATTTTAAGGAAGGTTCCTTCTTTTTAATTACTTTGATTTACCAAGTTCTTTTTGGAAAATAGCTTGGTGTATATCTCCCTGGCTTATAATGCCCACTAATTTACCGGACTCAATTATGGGGATTCTTCGTACCCTCTTGAGGATCATGGTTGAGGCAGCCTTGAGAATTGGCGTATCAGGAGGAAGGGTTAGTACATTAGAAGTCATAATCTCTTTTACTTGATGGTTACCCGCGTCTTTATAACGTTCTTCCATTCTTTCAAAATCCATATTAGGTAGGGGATCTTCAAAGAATTCGTCGTAGCTTGGATACANNTCTTTTTCAGAAACGATGCCAACCAGTCTGTTTTCATTGTCGACAATAGGAATGCCACTTATTCGGTTTTCATAGATCAGTTTGGCAACTTCTTTGATAGGGTCATCCTTCTTTGCAGTTAGAACTCTCTTAGTCATAATGTCGGATACTTTCATTATTACCACCCCATTTTAAAAGCTGTTATACCCTTGAGTAAAATTTTGAAACCTACCAGTTGGAAGAAGGGATTAAATGAGTAGCAAGTAAAATGTTATGAACCATAAGTTATGAGTAAAATAAAAAATCAAATATCAAAAACTAAAAATACAGACCAAAAACTTAAATATAAAGGAATTGGACTCTATCGAAACTGGATTGTTTTTGAATATTTGATATTGTTCGTGATATTTCCTCTTTAATTTTTGATATTCTCAAGACTCGATACTTACAGCCTACTTGTGTTTTACGTCTTGCAGTTTAAGCGCTTTATTTTGACGTGCCTCTTCGATTGCATTATCCACTGCTTCATAGTGAAGGTAACCGCCTTTGTGCAGGATTGTGTCGCCCAGCTCATAATCCATTTTCATACTTGCCGTACAGGGATAGCTGTGCCAGTATTTTGATACCACTTCATGTATTTTGGAATCTACGGATACTCCCTTGAGGTTATGGGCAACAAAGTATGTATCACCGCAAGGCGCGCTTGTTATGACTTTTGCTCCACTTATCTTTTTATTATGAAGTTTGATTTTAAGTTCGGGTTTCCCTATGCGGTAATATTTTATAAACCTGTTTATGTGGGGGTGAAAAGAATTAAAATCCAAGCTGCAAAAAGGCTTTGGTGCTGCGAATTCTAAACCAATTTTTGCACATACTTGGGCAAGACGGTTGCGCGCCCACTTACTTAGCCAATCAGGGTCCTCGATAGGAACTATCAGTGCTTTGGCTCCCGCTTTTTTAGCACGGGGAGGAAGAGCAAGCAGTATGTCTTCGTGGATATTTATTGCTATCAATATCTCATGCCCAGGNNAGAGTAACTCACTAGGGATAATAAGAGTCCCTGCAATTTGAGGAGCAAAATCGATCTTATAAGACAGTCTGCAACTTATACAATTTTGTCCGCAGCCCGTACAAAGGGTGGCATCATCCGAGAGATGGCGGATAAAACGTTCCGCATAATGATTATCGTATATGTTAGTGAATGGTTTTCTTTCGGCAGGTATCTGGCCGTCAGTGCAGACTATGTAGGTTTTCACCTAATCCCCCTTTAGCTTAGAGCAAAGAGCAGACAGCTTAGAGAAAAATCTTTATGTTTGCACTCTCTGCTCTCTTCTCTATTTTCTCTGCTTAATAAGGGCACACTGGTTCGGGGCAACCTCCTGCGTATTCGGAATCCGCGCTCACATATTCTAGAGTATCGCCTATTTCTTTCCCCATAATTTTTCCAATGTACAGCACTTGCTCTTTTTTGCTTCCATACCGATATACGGTAATACCCTTGCATTTTAGTTCATGGGCAAGCAGATAGACTCTTTTCACATCTTCTACTGTTGCCTCGGGGGCGAAGTTTATAGTTTTCGATACAGCATTATCGGTATGTTTCTGAAATGTGGCTTGCATTCTAACATGCCACTCAGGAGCTATATCAAAGGCGGTGACAAAAACTCTTCTTGTCTCTTCCGGGATCTCTTCAAAATTCTGGATTGAACCAGTTTTAGCGATTTTCATCATTAACTCAGTGCTGTAGAATCCCTTATCTTTCGCAACGTTTTCAAAGGTGGGATTTACTTCCAGCAGTTGAGTTCCCTCCATAATGCTACGCACAAAAGAGATAGCAAAGATTGGTTCAATACCACTTGAACAGCCGGCAATTATACTTATGGTTCCAGTAGGAGCTATAGTTGTANNTCCCTGACGATCATATATACTCCCTTTAAAGTTAGGGAAAGCTCCCCTTTTTGAAGCCAGGTTCGCTGATGCTTTATGAGACTCCTCTTTAAGGAAGCTCATTAGTTTATCAGCGAAGGATATTGCTTCTTCAGAGTGGTAGGGAATACCAAGCATAACTAGTGCATCAGCAAATCCCATTATTCCTAATCCAATTTTGCGGTTTGCTTTTGTGATCTCTTCAATTTTAGGTAAGGGGAATTTACTCACATCGATTACGTTGTCCAGAAAATGTACTGAAGTCTTAATGACCTGCCCAAATTTATCCCAATTGAATTGAGCGCCATCTACCATTTTGGAAAGATTGATAGAGCCTAGATTGCAGCTTTCGTAGGGTAGTAGGGGCTGTTCTCCACAGGGGTTTGTGCTTTCCAGCTCTCCTATTTGTGGTGTTGGATTATCCTGGTTGATTCTATCAATGAAGATGAGTCCCGGGTCTCCAGTCTTCCAGGCCATAGTTGCTATGAGATTAAAGACATCCCTAGCTTGCAGGTTTCTTACCGGTTGATTGGTTCGAGGGTTAATAAGATAATACTCTCCATCCTCTTTCACTTTTTCCATAAATTCATCAGTTACCGCAACCGAGAGGTTGAAATTGAGGAGAAAATTTTCTTTAGATTTAGCAGTAATAAATTCCAGAATATCCGGGTGATCAAAACGCAGGATGCCCATATTCGCACCCCTGCGCTTTCCTCCTTGCTTGATAATGCCAGTAGTTGTATCGAAGGCCCGGATAAAAGAGACTGGACCTGAGGCAATACCGTGAGTAGACCGTACCACGTCTCCTTTAGGGCGGATTTTAGAGAAGGAAAATCCAGTACCTCCACCTGACTGATGGATGAGGGCCATATTTTTAACTGCGTCGAAGATTGAAGGAAGAGAATCTTGCACCGGTAATACGAAACAGGCGGAAAGCTGTCCAAGGCTGGTACCTGCATTCATCAGAGTTGGAGAGTTCGGTATAAATTCTAGAGAAGACATCAAGCTGTAGAACCGCTGTGCTATTCTTTCAATATCTATTTCCTGATCATAATTAAGTTCTGCAAGAGCAACAGCCTTGGCCACACGCTTAAACATCTGGGAGGGACTCTCGCTTATTTTACCCTGGTCGTCCCGCAGAAGATACCTTCGTTCTAAAACGCGAATAGTATTTACCGGAAGTTTAAGTTCGTCCTCGACACCAAAAAACTTTTTGGCTTCTCTTATTTCAGCTCTGCGCTGCCGGTATAAAATATATGCCTTGGCAACCTGAGAATAACCTCGCTTAACCAGGAACTCTTCAACTATGTCCTGAATCTCTTCGACAGAAGGAATGTGCCCTGCAAATTTTGTTTCCAGGTGTTTTACTATTTCGCGGCCCAGTTCCTCCGATACATTGCCATCTTTAACTTTCGCTGCTTGAAGTGCTTTATGGATAGCGTTTATAATCTTTTGAGGCTCAAATTCTACAACTCTGCCATCCCTTTTCTGTACCCTACTAATCTTGGTTTGCAGCTTCACGGCTGCTCCTTCCTCAGCCTCCTATTTTTCTTGGCTATCAACTACTTTATTTAAATCAGCGACCAATGTATCGATATCGATACCGTGCATTGCAGCTCCTTGCTCGATGTTTTCCATTCGGGAAATGGCACATCCCAAGCAACCTAAACCGTAACGCATAAAGACGTCGACAGTTTTGGGATAGGTCTCAACTACTTCAGCAATTGTCATCTCTTTTGTAATCTTCATCTAACCCCTCCTTAAAATTGATTGCATTTCGCACAACGAGGACAGCTTGTTGCATAAAAAGCTTGGTTGTGATTATTAGTCAAAGTAAACTATAGTATTATACGTCAAGCAACATCCTTATTTAGCAATTTCTTGTGCTTGTGTATTGCAGATTCTGTAAAATGGTCTTTACAATCTTTCCCTAAATTTAACCATTTTAACCATGGACAAATTCTATTATAATATTTTATCAAACTACTATTGACAATAGTAGATAAAATTTGGTATCTTTTTGGAAATACACATTTGAAAGACAATGAGGAGAGGGAGTAGTCTGCCCAATAGGGTTTAAGAGAGTCGGGCAAGGTGCAAACCGATACCTAAAAAGTAGATGAACATGCTCTCTGAGTTTCCGGAGGAAAGCCCCTCCGTAGCAGGGTAAGTAAAACCGGACGGAAGCTTCCGTTAACTGAAGCTAGAGTATCGATAGTAACTGGCATATTAGATTAAACCTTGAGGAATAAGGGATTTAACAAAAGCCAGGTATCCGTACTCGATAAGGTCAATGTCGTAAGGCACTGGCAAATTAGGGTGGTACCGCGAAGGTAAAATATAACCTCTCGTCCCTTTGGGATGAGGGGTTTTTTATTTGGAAAATACAAAATTAAAATCTCAAAATGTAAAATGGCAATGCAAAATTCAAAAAGAGTTTTTTCGTTCTGGACTCCCAAGCTTGATACGCATTTTAAATTTTGATTTTTACACTTTGATCTTTACATTTTTAAAAGGAAGGGGGTGAGACAAATGGCAAATGTCAAAGGTTTGGTTTGTAGAGAATGTAAAAGAGAATATCCACTCGAACCTATCTATGTCTGCGAATTTTGCTTCGGTCCTTTAGAGGTTGTTTATAAATATGCAGAGATTACTAAAAAGATTTCTCGCAAGAAGATTGATAAGGGTCCTCCTTCAATTTGGAGATATAAGGAGCTGCTTCCAGTTGAAACCGAACCGGTTGATTTGGGGGCAGGTTTTACTCCGCTATTGAAGGCGGGTCCGCTTGCTGAAGATCTGGGGCTAAAGCACCTCTACCTTAAGAATGATACAGCGANNTTTAAAGATAGAGTGGTCTCTGTCGCAGTGACAAAAGCTAAGGAGTTTGGCTTTGAGACCGTTGCTTGTGCTTCTACAGGTAATCTTGCTAATGCAGTTGCCGCTCATGCAGCCAGGGCAAAACTTTCAGCCCATATCTTTATTCCTGCAAATTTGGAAAAGGGAAAAATTATAAGTTCAGCTATCTATGCACCTAATCTGGTAGGTGTAGAGGGAAGCTATGATGAGGTGAACCGCCTATGCAGTGAGATAGCAAATGAATTTAGATGGGCTTTTGTAAATATAAACATTCGCCCTTATTACGCAGAAGGCTCCAAGACACTGGGANNCAGGAATTACAGATTTTGGGTTTGACAGATAAGGCTGCCCTAAAGATAAGCGGAGCCCAGGCAAAAGGTTGTGCTCCCGTAGTAGATGCTTTCAAGAGAAAGAGCTGGAATATTCATCCTGTTAAGCCACAGACTATTGCGAAATCCCTGGCTATCGGAAATCCTGCTGATGGATATTATGCGCTTAAGGCCGTAAGAGAAACCGGGGGTTATTTAGAAGAGGTAAGCGATGAAGAGATCATAGAAGGAATTACACTTCTTGCTCAGACTGAAGGTATCTTCGCTGAAACTGCAGGAGGAGTAAGCGTTGCGGTTTTGAAGAAGCTGGTTAAGGCAGGAAAAATAAAGCGGGATGATGTTACAGTAGTGTACATCACTGGAGCTGGACTAAAAACTATAGAAGCGGTTGAGGATACCGTAGAACCACCAACCCTGATTAAACCAACTTTAGAATCATTCAAAGGAAAAGTTTTAAAATCAGTCGGTCAACTGAGCTGATGGCTCATAGCTCATGGGCTGGAAAAAGCAAAATAGCCAATAGCCAAAAGCTAAGATAGGAGGTTAAGATGAGTGTTTTAGTTAGGATACCTACTCCCTTGCAGAGTGTAACCAAAGGAGAGAAAGAGATTGCTGTTGACGCAAAGACTATTGCTGAAGTGATAACTGCCTTGGAGAAACTCTATCCTGGAATAAAGGAACGCCTAATGGATGAATCAGGGGAGATTCGGCGTTTTGTTAATGTTTATGTTAATGACGAGGACGTGCGCTTCCTGGAAGGCCTTTCTACTAAAGTAAAGGATGGGGACGATGTTTCAGTTATCCCGGCCGTAGCAGGTGGTTAATTTTGGGAGTTGTTGGTTGGATTCCGGTCGGCATTATCAAAAAAAGTACAAGATTTTTATTGACAGATTTAAAAGGTGTTTGATATTATAAAACAAAATAACTATTTCCGATAGGATAGGTAGGATTACTTTGGATAAACCTAATCCTCAAAGAATCAAAGAAAGCAAACAGAGAAAATCCACTAAATCGCCAAGAGCGAAGCTTTCAAAATTAGACCTGGCTGATCTCAAAGCAGGGGGTCTGATTAAGCAAAAGCAGCCTGATCTTTTCTCAGTGAGGCTTCGTATCCCAGTAGGCAGAATAACGTCTGAGCAAGCAAAGAAGGTAGCTGAAATTGCTGAGAGATACGGTCAGAATTTTCTTCACATCACGGTAAGGCAGGGAATAGAAATCCCTTTTGTTAATTTTGAAGATTTCAGTGAAGTGGTAGAGGAGCTCAAGAGTGTGAACCTTGATCTTGGAGCTTGCGGGCCCAGGGTGCGCGTAGTGACCGGTTGTCCGGGCGCTGCCTGGTGCCCCTGGGGACTTCAAGATACTCAAGCTTACGGGAAAAGGCTTGATGAGGTTTTTTATGGCAGGGGTGGCCTGCCCCATAAATTTAAGATGGGAGTGACAGGTTGCCCCAACTCCTGCGCAAAACCCAATGAAAACGATGTAGGTTTCATGGGTGTAGCCGAGCCGGTCTTTGAAGAGACAGACGATAAGAAATGCATAAGTTGCAGGCTGTGCGAAGACGCCTGCCCTGTTGGCGCGCTTAAGCTTGTTGATGGCAAACCCGTTATCGACCGCGAAAAGTGTATTCATGACGTAAAGTGCGTTCTCATCTGCCCTAAGGATGTTCTAAAGATAAGACGCCAGGGATGGAACGTGTATGTTGGAGGAAAGTGGGGTAAATTTCCCCAGCTAGGTGTGCTTTTTGCAGAATTTGTCTCCGGTGACGAGGGTGTTGAACTCATAGAGAAGATTCTAAAAACCTACGAGAGACTTTCACCCAAAGGTGAGCGTTTAGGAGAATTAATTAACAGAGTTGGCCTAGAAACATTTAGGTACGAAGTCCATAGAGAGTAATCAAAGAAAGGGGAAGCTCTGAGTGAGTGCTGAAAAAACTTATCTCCTTGATCTGAGAGGGATTATTTGCCCGATAAATTTTGTTAAGACAAAACTTAAACTGGAAGAGCTGGCTGTAGGCGAGCTCCTTGAGGTGCTTTTGGATGAGGGTGAACCAATCCGAAATGTTCCCAGAAGTGCGCAAGAGGAAGGCCATAACATTTTAAAAGTCGAGCGTGTAGGTTCTCATTTCAAAGTGCTCATCAAGAAAGGAGCCTGAGAACCTGAGAATTTTTCGCCAGGTCACGCGGGTACCTGGCTACATGGCGACCAAACAAAGGAGTGGTGATGGAAAAGATAAAGAATTTTTCGGCAGCACAGGAAGAGCTTGAAAATATGACTGCTCAAGAAGTACTTGAGTGGGCAGTGAAAACTTACGGTGATAAGGTTGCGCTGGCATCAAGCTTTGGAGCGGAAGACGTCGTTCTTATTGATATGTTGTTTAGGATAAATCCGCATGTAAAAATCTTTACTCTTGATACAGNNCATGGAGGAGATTAGCAGTAAATATGGGATAAGATTTAGTGTTTTCTATCCTCAAACTGAAGCAGTTGAAAAGATGATAAGCGAGTATGGCCCTAATCTCTTCTACCAGGGCATAGAGTTAAGAAAGCTCTGCTGTGGAATAAGGAAGGTTGAGCCTCTTGAACGAGCTTTATCAGGACGCTCTGCCTGGATTTGTGGTTTGCGGCGAGAACAATCAGTAACCAGAAGCGAAGTAAAGAAGTTGGAAATTGATGAAGCTCACGGCTCTATTCTTAAGATAAATCCCTTGGCCGACTGGAAAGAAGAAGAAGCCTGGCAGTATATAAGAGAAAATCAAGTTCCTTATAATTCTCTCCATGATAAGAGCTATCCCAGTATAGGTTGCGCTCCTTGTACCAGAGCGATAAAACCAGGCGAAGATCCAAGAGCAGGCCGGTGGTGGTGGGAAACTCCTGAGAGTAAAGAATGCGGACTCCACCTCAGCCGCAAAGTCACAAGAAACGAAGCTTCAACTTAAATTGGGAGAAAGATAATAATGACCATTGAACCCCATGGAGCAAAATTAATAGATCGGCAAATCAAAGATGGCCAAAAGGAAGCTCTGAGTGAACTTGCGCTGACTCTTAAGAGGGTCAGGCTTAACTCCAGACAGCTTTCTGATCTTGAGCTCATTGCCTCCGGGGCATTCAGTCCTTTGGAAGGATTTATGGGTAAAAAGGACTATGAAAATGTACTTCAAAATATGCGGCTCTCCAATGGGTTGCCCTGGACAATCCCCATAACTCTTTCTATTACTTACGAAGAACTAGATGCTATCAAAAATTCTGAAGAGATCGCGTTGGAAGATAATAGCGGAAATGTTTTAGCTGTTTTAGAAGTAGAAGAACTCTTTTCCTTTGATAAGGAAAGGGAGGCTTTTCAGGTATATGCGACGACTGATACCAACCATCCGGGTGTGAGGTATCTCGAGGAGTCAGGTGACATCCTTATAGGTGGAAGGATAAATCTTTTGGCAAAACCAACGCATACAGATTTTCTTTCCTATCGTCTTGATCCACAAAGTACGAGGAAGATATTTAGAGAAAGGGGCTGGAAGAGAATTGTTGGTTTCCAGACCCGAAATCCAATTCACCGTGCACACGAACATATTCAGAAATGTGCTCTTGAAGTGGTGGATGGCCTTCTGCTTCATCCGCTCGTGGGTGCCACCAAGGATGATGATATCCCTGCCGATGTGCGTATAAGGTGCTACGAAGTGTTGTTGGAACAATACTATCCTAAGGAAAGAGTTTTACTTGGGGTGCTTCCCGCTGCTATGAGATATGCGGGACCGAAGGAGGCCATCTTTCATGCTCTTGTGCGTAAGAATTATGGATGTACTCATTTTATCGTAGGAAGGGATCACGCTGGAGTGGGTGATTATTATGGCTCCTTCGATGCCCATCACATCTTTGATGAATTTGAACCTCAGGAAATGGGGATTATGCCGCTTTTCTTTGATTACACTTTCTACTGCCGGCTTTGCGATGGGATGGTATCTTATAAGACCTGCCCTCATGATTCAGACAATCACGTTTCGCTGTCTGGCACTAAGGTAAGAGAACTGCTGAGACGTGGACAGGACCTGCCCACTGAGTTTACAAGACCGGAAGTAGCAGAGGTTCTTAAGGAATGGGCAGTGAAACAATACGACTACCAGATTTAGGAGACAAAATGGCTATTTACATCGAATGGGTTGTGCAGTTACACAAGTATAATCTGCTTCTCTATGCGTTGGTGGCAATATTATCCATTGCTGCAGAAGGAATAATTTTGAGTATTACTATGGGTAGAATGCTTACGATGGTTGGCCTTAAGCCTAAACGAAATAATAGGCAAGAATGAGGAGCTCATGCATTTTCCTATCTCGAACGTGGTTATTAATCCGTGGCTTCTGATTCTCATCGGATTTGTAGTGGGGGTCTGCGGAGGTTTTTTTGGAGTGGGGGGAGCTTTCATTGTAACCCCGGCGCTTAATATCCTGGGATTTCCTATGGCGTATGCTATTGGGACAGACATGGCGCATATTATGGGTAAATCTATGATAGGTAGCATCAGACACCGGAAGCAGGGAAACGTTGATATACGAGCTGCAGCAGTACTGGTTCTAGGTACTGTACCTGGAGTGGAGCTTGGTGCTCGTTTTGTTTTATGGCTGGAGGGGAAAAGTCTGGTTGAACCTGTCATAAGACTCATCTATATTTTTATACTTCTGTTGGTTGGCTCTTTTATGCTCTGGGAATACCTTAGAGCCCGGCATTTTTCGAAAGAAGATGACTATCTGCAGAGAAATATGTCAAACAGGATCCAAAAGGTAAAGCTTAAACCAACGCTTTCCCTTCCCACCTCCAGGATTCCTTCTATCTCATTCTGGATTCTTTTAGGAGTTGGTTTTTTTACTGGTTTTCTTGCAGGACTGTTGGGCGTAGGTGGAGGGTTTATTAGGGTTCCCGCTCTACTATACCTGGTGGGTATGCCTACGGCCGTTGCAGTGGGAACAGATTTAATGGAGATATTTTTTTCCGGAGCCTATGGGGCTTTTACCTATGCACTTAAGGGAAGGGTGGACATATTTGCTGCACTTTTCATGCTTTTAGGTGCTGGAGTTGGTACACATATTGGAGTTATTGCCACGGATTATGTAAAAGGAGTGTACATTAAAGCATGCCTTGCGGCCACGATGCTGATAACTGCTACCAGTATTTTTCTTAAAACTATTGGAGCAGGAAAAGCAGCTACATATTTACTGATAGTGTCGGCAAGCCTTATTAGCCTGCAGATAATTGTAAAGATGCTGTGGGAGATGAAGAAAGACAGGGATGAAAAGATTGCGGGCACTTTAGGCGAAGGAGCTGGAAGGCGAATTGGTACTTAGCCAAGTTTTATTAGATCAGATAGTCGAACATTGTAAACAGGAATATCCCGGTGAAGCTTGTGGAATTCTGGCTGGTAACGGGAAGACAATAAAAAAAATTTACAGGATGACCAATACCGATAAAAGTTCTATTACGTTTTTTATGGATCCCCGGGAACAGTTTGCCGCAGTAAGAGATATGCGGTCAAGCGGTATGGAGATGGCAGCTATTTATCATTCTCATCCCCATAGCCAGGCGCATCCTTCTGAACGTGATATCGAGCTGGCATTCTATCCTGATGTTATTTATATTATTGTTTCTCTTCAAAACATTTTTAAACCGGACCTTAAAGCTTTTTGGATTAAAGAGGGAAAGGTTGAAGAGGCGTTTTTAAAAATAGAGAAGGGGAGAGGTTTGAGCAAATGATTGCGGTTACTGTGAACGGAAAAGAAGAAACTATAAAGGAAGGAATGACTATTACTAAACTGCTTAAGGAGCAGGAAGTCGATCCTCATATGGTAAGCGTTGAGTTAAACTTGCAGATAGTGGAACGAGAAAAGTTCTCGAAAACAGTTATCAGGGAAGGAGATAAGGTTGAATTCCTTTACTTTATGGGAGGGGGAGAAGAAATATCAAAAATTGAAAATCAAAAAGCAAAAATAAAAGAAAAAGAAAATTCGCGAAACCACAGTGTGCTGAGCTTGATTGGAAATACTGCTATCGTAAGACTTAACAAAGTAGTAAATAAAAAAGCAGCGGTGGTCTGGGGAAAGCTTGAGTCAAACAACCCCGGCGGGAGTGTTAAGGATCGTATAGCCTTAAGCATGGTTGAAGAAGCGGAAAAAGAGGGAAAATTGAAGCAGGGTATGACTATTATTGAACCCACAAGTGGAAATACAGGAATTGGTCTTGCCTTGGTTGCTGCTGTTAAGGGTTACCGTCTTGTTCTTACAATGCCTGAGACTATGAGCCTGGAAAGAAGGAGCCTGCTTGCTGCCTTTGGAGCTGAACTTGTTTTAACTCCGGGAGTTGATGGGATGGTGGGAGCAGTTAAAAAAGCGGAGGAGTTAGTTGCCGATAATAAGGGATTCTTTATGCCTCAGCAATTCAATAATCCTGCTAACCCGATGATACACCGCCAAACCACTGCCAGAGAGATAGTGGAAGCAATGAATGGAAAGGTAGATGCTTTTGTGGCAGGAGTGGGGACTGGAGGCACTATAACTGGAGTTGGCGAAGTGCTTAAAGAACTAAACCGTGAGACAAAAATTGTTGCAGTCGAGCCAGCTAATTCCCCTGTTCTTTCCGGAGGGTCCCCGGGACCTCACCGGATTCAGGGAATTGGTGCAGGATTCATTCCTCAGGTACTTAACCTGAATGTGGTAGATGAGATTATACAGGTTGATGACTTACAAGCCTATGAAATGTCGAAAAGAATTGCTGCAGAAGAAGGATTGCTGGTTGGGATCTCCGCAGGTGCAGCTGCTTGGGCTGCCTGTAAAGTAGCAGAAGAAATAGGTGAGAAGAAGACGGTCGTAGTTGTTCTCCCGGATACCGGCGAGAGATATCTTAGTATGGAGCAGTATTTTAGATAGATGAGAGTTTCTTAGTCGGGAGTCGGCAGTCAGGAGTCGACCGCAAGAGCATGAATCTTCGCGCCAATTCTTTACTCCCCACTCCCGACTGTTTACTCCGCACTGGGTGCTCTAGGCTCCAGGCTTGTCTTATAACTCGAAACATGTAATACGAAACGGATGATAGATAATGGCTAACTTTACTGAAGAAGAAATAGAAAGATATAGTCGCCATATAATCCTTCCTGAAATAGGTGGTAAGGGGCAGGAGAAAATATGCCAGTCCAAAGTTCTGGTTTTAGGTGCCGGTGGGTTAGGTTCTCCAGCCGCCCTTTATCTTGCTGCTGCCGGTGTGGGAACCTTGGGTATAGTGGATAGTGATAATGTTGATCTCAGTAACCTGCAGAGGCAGATACTTCATTCTTCTATTGATGTGGGAAGGCCAAAGACGGCCTCCGCCCAGGAAAAGCTTCAAATCCTTAATCCGGGGACCGTAGTGATTACCCACAACTTTCGACTGAATTCGGAAAACATTCTTAATCTCATTGAAGATTATGATGTTGTCGTTGATGGGACTGACAACTTTCCTACACGCTTTCTAGTGAATGATGCTTGTGTTATGGCGAAGAAGCCTCTGGCTCACGGAGCAATCCTGCGTTTCGATGGCCAGGCTACTACTATTATTCCGGAAGAAGGGCCTTGCTACCGCTGCATCTTTAGGGAGCCTCCTCCGCCAGGGACAGTACCTAACTGTCAACAAGCAGGCGTTTTAGGTGGAGTTGCTGGGACTATTGGAACTATTCAAGCTATAGAGGCTCTAAAAATCGTTATAGGTAAAGGAAGGATTCTTAAGGGCAGGTTGCTTATATATGATGCTCTTGAAATGACTTTCAGGGAGGTCAAGGTTCGTAAAGACCAGGATTGTCCTCTATGTGGAAAGAATCCGACTATTAAAGAACTTATAGATTATGAGCAAGTGTGTGGATGATTATTATATAACCTAATAGGATGGGCTTTAATTACAATAGTGAAAAGAGGCAGAAACCGGTCTTCTGAATATGGGTTACTAGCTCTCTAAAACATCTCCTGATATGGGCTTTACCTGGACACCCAGTGACTCCAGGTATTTGATGCCTCTTTGCAGTTCCTCCTTTATACCGGTAATCTCCAAAACAACCCAACCGGTTTTTTCGTCTACATTTGCCCGCCGAATATTCGTTACTATATTAAACTTCTTACCTAAGTTATAAATAACAGGTTCTCTTACCAGTTTTGCTGGAAAAGTGAGATGTACTCTGACGCTAGCCATAGCAAAACCCCCTTTTGATAGTAGAAAAGCTGTAAAGCTCTAATGCTGTAAGGTTCTAAGATCAAAATACACAATAACTAAATATGACCTATGTTGCATATATGAGTCATGAAGTTATTTATAGAGCCTTGGAGCTCCATAGCCTTACAGCCTATTTGTGATTATACTGCTTTAATGTAATGCTGCAAACAAAAAGAAAGTTATTTTAGGTTCAAGGCTGAAGGCTCAAGGCTCAAGCCACAACCTTAACCCGGGCTGTTAGTCATAACTGGAGATTTTTGGCGTGCAGCTTTGCGCCTATGAGGCTGTTTTTATTTCCTACTAAAATACTTGACTTTAACTTTACGGGCCTGTATTATTAAGGCAAAGTTTATCGGAAAGGTAGGATATAAAATGAAATTTTCGGCCAAGGGAGAGTATGGAGTACGGGCTATTATCGATATTGCTCTCCACGTAGGCGAAGGGCCTGTCCAGGTTAAGGAAATTTCACGGCGGCAGGCTATTCCAGAAAGATTTTTAGAACAGGTTATGGCAAGCCTTAAGAAAGCGGGATTAGTTGAAGGCATAAGAGGAGCACAGGGAGGATACCGGCTCACTCGTTCGCCTTATGAAATCACTTTGGCAGATGTAATTCAAGCTATAGAAGGCCCACTTACTTTGATGGAATGCATATCTGAGGAATCAAACCCTCGCTGTGATCTTAGTAATCTTTGCGTAATCCGAGATGCATGGAAGGGTATTCAAAGTACTATTCTAGAAGCTTTGGACTCTATTACCATTGGTGAGATGTGCGCCAAGAACCGCAGGCGTGTAGAAAGAATGGGAGCGATGTATCACATTTGAGAAGCGTAAAGCAGAGAGTCAGGCTCCAAAAGAAATAATTGGGTAATTGAGTAAAAGGGTAATAGCGTAATTAACGGTGAACGAAATAAGGAGGAATGATGGCAAGAGTTGCAAACAATGTAACAGAGCTTATCGGAAACACACCACTTGTTAAACTTGGTAGACTTACTAAGGGAATTGAAGCTACAGTATTGGGCAAGCTTGAATCCTTCAATCCATTGAGCAGCGTTAAAGACCGGATCGGTGCTAGCATGATTGAAGAAGCAGAGAAAGCTGGGCTCATAAAAAAAGATACGGTTATTGTTGAGCCAACCAGCGGAAATACTGGAATAGCTCTTGCTTTTGTCTGTGCAGCCAAAGGCTATCGTTTGACTCTTACTATGCCAGAAACTTTTAGTATGGAAAGGCGAACGCTCCTTAAAGCTTTGGGCGCAGAACTCATTCTTACTCCAGGTGAAGAGGGAATGCCTGGTGCGGTTAAGAGAGCGGAGGAGCTTGCTGCTTCAGATCTAAATGTTTTTATACCACAGCAATTTAAAAATCCTGCCAATCCTAAGATTCATAGAGAAACTACAGCACAAGAAATTTGGAAAGATACCGATGGCCAGGTGGACATTTTAATAAGTGGAGTAGGTACTGGCGGAACAATAACCGGGGTGACAGAGGTTATAAAACCCCTTAAACCAGGTTTCAAAGCTATAGCTGTTGAACCTACTGCCTCACCTGTTCTTTCTGGAGGACAGAGAGGACCCCATCCTATCCAAGGAATAGGTGCGGGATTTATTCCAGACGTGCTTCGTATGGATATTGTTGATGAGGTTTTTCAGGTGCAAAATGAAGATGCTATTGAGACTACAAGGAAGCTGGCTAAGGAAGAAGGCCTGCTGTGCGGGATATCTTCAGGAGCTGCAGCCTTTGCGGCCATCGAAGTAGCAAAAAGACCGGAGAGTAAAGGAAAAATGATCGTTGTTATTTTACCTGACACTGGTGAAAGATATTTAAGCACTCCTCTTTTTCAAAGTTAACAGGAGGGGAATTATTAAATGTTTAACCGGATAAAGAATGACATCAAGACAATTTTCGATAAAGACCCAGCAGCACGGAGCACTTTAGAAGTACTTCTCTGCTATTCAGGTCTTCATGCTTTACTCCTACACCGCTTGGCTCACTACCTCTGGTTACGTAATATTCCACTGATACCCAGAATAATCAGCCAGGTGGGTAGATTTATAACCGGAATTGAAATACATCCTGGAGCTAAAATTGGGGAAAGATTTTTCATTGACCATGGAATGGGTGTAGTGATCGGTGAAACCACAGAAATAGGGGACGATGTACTTATGTATCAAGGTGCAACACTCGGTGGAACAGGTAAGGAGAAGGGTAAAAGGCACCCTACTATAGGAAACGGCGTGGTAATAGGTGCTGGCGCTCGAGTTTTGGGAGCAATAATGGTTGGAGATAATGTAAAAGTTGGGGCTGGTTCCGTGGTTGTAAAAGATGTTCCTCCTAACAGTACGGTAGTTGGGGTGCCAGGACATGTAACGGTACAAAATGGACAGCGTATTTCGACAAGAAATGTTTTAGAACATGGGCAGTTACCTGACCCGGAAGCAGAAGCAATACGATGTCTTGTGCGCAAAATGAATGATATGGAGGAAAAGATAAACAAACTGGCAAAAGGGGAAGAAGTTGAGGTCGTTGTTGATAATCCCTCATCAGAGAAGAATGAAAGCAGAATTCTGTATGAATTTATAGACGGCGGAGGAATATAGAGAAATTAGAAATTCGGAATTAGAAATTGGAAAGGGTCCAACTAATAACTAATTACGAATAACTATTACTAAATACTATGGAAGCAAAAGTAAGGTTATTGCGTGGAATAATAAAGGACATGGAAAGCGTACTGGTTGCTTATTCAGGCGGGGTAGATAGTACTCTGCTGCTGAAGGTAGCAGCTGATGAGCTAGGTCAGGATAGCGTTGTTGCAGTTACGGCCAGCTCACCGACTTATCCAGAAGAGGAGATAAGTCTGGCAGGGAAGACAGCTAAAGAGCTGGGAATTGAACACTATATTGTAAAAACTGAGGAGTTGTCCAACCCACAGTTCGCCAGCAATACAGAAAAGCGTTGTTACTATTGCAAGCAGGAACTTTTTAGGATATTAAACGGGCTAGCCCAACAGCACGGAATGAAATATATAGCAGATGGAAGTAATGTGGATGATGTCAAAGACTACAGACCTGGGGCTAAAGCAGCTCAGGAGTTTGGAGTGAGATCTCCTTTAATGGAGGCAGGGATAACTAAGGAAGAAGTAAGGGAGATCTCTCGCAGTTTTCACCTTCCCACCTGGGATAAACCTAGTTTTGCGTGCTTAGCTTCCCGCTTCCCGTATGGGAATAGGATTGAGCTAAAGGCTCTGAGGCAGGTTGAGGAGGCAGAAAGGTTCCTGAGGAAAATGGGATTTAAGGAAGTGCGAGTACGTCACCATCATGAGATTGCACGGATTGAGGTAGGAAACGATGAAGTGGAAAGAGCTTGTAGTATGGAAATTAGAAAAAAAATAAATCAAAGATTTAGAGAGCTGGGTTACACATATGTAGCTCTTGATTTACAAGGATACAGAAGCGGAAGCATGAATGAGGTACTTAGGAGCAGTCAAGAGTTGGAAATTGGAAGTGAAAAGTGAGGAGTGAAAATGTGCCTTGTTTCTGGTGCCCAGTATATTGTGGGAGTGACATAGGTAAAGAACCAGGAACAAGGAACAAGGCAT
>JABAOC010000279.1_pt7 | contig 41442 bp, 71 predicted proteins | sample 7062161 | NCBI WGS metagenome assembly JABAOC01 (sample SAMN14538625, study PRJNA623070) | marine sediment metagenome | biome: marine biome [ENVO:00000428]; feature: marine pelagic biome [ENVO:01000023]; material: deep marine sediment [ENVO:00002113] | place: India: Gulf of Khambhat ... | reverse complement strand
GCATTCCTTCCGGCTCACACTTCTCAGCACACTTTTCCATTTCTTTTCCCTACTTTCTTAATTTCTTTTTCTTTTACCAAATTTTCTCATTAGTTTCTTCATATCTTCTGGCGAATCCATTCCCATCTCTTTTAATACTTGAGCTGCTACGTCATATTTTCTTTTTTCCCAAGAAGTCCAATAATCTACTGAACCTTGGAAAGTTTTCTTAGAAAATCTTGCATAGTAAGTTCTTACCAAACCAAAGATAAGATTCATAGCAGCAATAATTACAGCAAGATATAGAACAGCTAGTTCTCCTTCAATCATTTAAAAAACCTCGATGTGGGATTATTTGTTATTAAAGATTTTTTATGACAAAATTCTCTAAGTTTCCTAATTCCTGTTTCTACTTCATATTCAAACATTTCTACAGGAGCAGTCTCTAGAAAGTTTTCAGTAAAAGATAATGTAATCATTACTCTTTCTCCATTAGAACATTGCTTAGTTAAAATAACAGAAAGAGTTCTTGATGGTGTAGGACCTATTGGCGGAATATCTACAATATGACAATCAATATCAGGATATTTCTGTTTTAGCAGTTGCTTAAACATTACTCCATTCATAATCTGCATCTGCAATTTCCTCCCAACATTCCTGACAAATTACTTTTCTCTCTCCCTTATAAACAATAATAACAGTACATCCTGGTTTCTTACATTTCTTCCAAGGATTCTGACACATTACTTGTCCCTACTCGAAGGATTAAAAGTCTCCTTTTCCTCTTGTTTTTTTGCATATTCTTTTCTTAGTTTATCATAATAAGAAAGAGGATAGCGACACTTAGAGCAGAAAGGAGGAGAGGTCTTATAATGGAAACACCCCGTAGAAACATCTCTTACAAACTCATAACCACATTCAGGACACTTAACTAGTTCATGATGTTCAATAGTAGTTCCCATACTCTTTCCTCCCCAAACTCTTAATACTTCAAAAGGTTTAGCAGCTTTAGGCATCTTTTACTCCTCCAAACTTTTTAGAAGACGGATTGTTATATTTCTCTTCTAGTTTTTCCTTATAGAACTGAATTAAGAGTTTAACATCTCTCATTTCTTCTTCTGCTCTAGCGATTACTCTTTTCTGATATTTTAGATGATTTTCTAGTTCTTCAATTTTCTTTTTTATCTGTTTCTCTGTCCATCTTTTCTTTTTCATATTCCTTACCCCAATTTTTCTTCTTTATCCATCTTCTACCACAAGAAGCGCAACCCCATTCGATCCCTCGACTAATTACATGTTTACTCTTACATCTTGGACAAATAGGTCTTTCTTCTGGAAAGAGAACTTTCTCGTATTTTAACTTCCGAACCATCCTTTCCCTTTCTTCCTAGAAGAATTAATTCTGTCCTATTCCATAGAAGAACAAAGCATCAGTAATAACCATCAGTCCCTGAGTTTCTCCAAAGAAACGAACTATAGGTGCTCCTATCTTAGACATAGGATAAGATTTCTGTTCAGCATATCCTAAATATTTAACAAAGCAACCAGAGACAAGCCAATGTTGTTCAAAGACAGATTCATAGAAATCTCCAGTTATCTTACTTGGCATTCGATAGATATAATGATCGTGATAGATCTGATGAGTGTGGCCATGTACAATAAGAGGAAGCTTTGTAGTAAAAGCCATTCTCTTTAACTGAGTTCCTTTATTATAGATAGCTGAAGTATTACCATGAATTACATAGATTGGGTAGAACTGTTCTCCTGCTCTAAGAACCATCATTTGTCCTTTTTGAGGACCTGGCTTAAGAACATTTCTGGAGATACCTAACTCTAAAGCTAGATAGTGAGAAAATTCAATAGCATTTTTTACTTCTCGAGCATATCTTTCCTCATGGTTACCTTCTAGAATACAGATGATCTGATCTTTAATTGGCTCTAGGAGTTCTACCAATCTAATTATTTGTTGCTTAAATGCTTCTTTTTGAGCAGGTAGATGGCCCGATAAGTCACCAACTTCTACCAAATCACCCATTAGGATAACTCTTACATGAGAATTCTTCTTTATCCATTCGATATAAGACTGTAACTGGTGCTCAGAAAATCCTTCACTACCAACATGAAAGTCACCCATAAAGATAACTTCTGCATACTTTTCATCCTTCTTAAGTGGAAGTTCTATTACTTTCAGCTTTCTTTCAGTTAAATCTAATGTTACTCCAGGATAGCTTCTGATACTTGTTCTTTTCTTAATATCTACTTTATTCATTCTTTTTTCTCCTTTAATTAATATATCCGCATGAAACACAAACTTCTTTTATTTCTAGGCTACATTTCCCTTCTTTACATTCAGTCTGTACGGGCATTGTAATCATTTCTTTACCACAAATAGGACATTTCATCTTGAACACTTTGGACAGGCTGTTTGTCCTTCTCTTGTTAATAATTGATGTTTTCTAGTTCCATCTCTATAGATAGTTATTCCCTTACAACCTAGTTTGTAAGCGAGTAGATAAATCTTTTCGATATCATCTACAGTTGAACGATTTGGAAGATTTATTGTCTTAGAGACTGCATTATCAGTATATTCTTGGAAGGCAGCTTGCATTCTTACATGCCATTCAGGAGAGATCTCAGCAGAAGTAACCATAACTTCTCTAGTCTCTTTTGGAATAAGAAGACATTTGGCACATTCTGTATTCTTTAAAGTTTCTTCCATCTTCTCATTCCATAGACCTTTTAATTGAAGAGAGATCTTAATTGCAGGATTTATTTCTATTAAATCCTTTCCGAGACTTTCTTTTACATTTCTTCTTTGGACTACTGCAAAGATAGGTTCTATACCAGAAGAACAGTTAGCTATGAGAGAGATTGTACCTGTAGGCGCAATAGTTGTAATAGTTGCATTTCTTAAGTAAGGAAGATCTTTGTAGATCGACTTTCCTTTGTTAGGGAAATTAGTCTTCTCTTTCCCTAATTCCTGAGACATCTTAAAGCCTTCCTCTTTTATGAATTTCATTATCTTCTTTCCCAAAAGCTCTGCCTTCTTAGTATCATACCTAATCCCTAATCTAAGAAGAAGATCAGCAAAACCCATTACACCAAGACCGATCTTTCTGCTAGCTATTGTCTTTCTCTCTATCTCCTGTAAGGGGAACTTATTAGCATCAATAACGTTATCTAGGAAACGGATTGAGAGCCTAACTATTTTTCTAAGTTTCTCCCAATCTAGAGCACCATTTCTCTTCTTAATAAATTTAGATAGATTAATAGAGCCTAGGTTACAAGACTCATACGGTAAAAGAGGCTGTTCTCCACAAGGATTAGTAGCTTCTATCTTTCCTAGTTTTGGAGTAGGATTAGCTCTATTCATAGTATCGATAAAAATAACTCCCGGTTCTCCGTTCTTCCAACTCATAGTTATCAGAAGATTCCAGATAGTTCTAGCCTTTACTGTATTTACTACTTTTCTAATCCTTGGATTTATGAGTTCAAAGTCTCCTTCTTTTTCTATTGCCTTTAGGAACTTATCTGTCAGAGCTACAGAGATGTTAAAGTTTCTAAGTTTCCCTTCCTTCTCTTTCTCTACTAGAAAGTCCAAGATATCAGGATGATCTACTCTTAAGACACCCATATTAGCACCTCTTCTTTTTCCTCCTTGTTTAATAACTTCTGTAGCCTGATCGAAACAAGTCATAAAAGACAGAGGACCTGAGGCTATTCCTCCGGTACTCTGAACTACATCGTTCTTAGGTCTTAATCTAGAAAAAGAGAATCCAGTTCCTCCACCTGTCTTGTGTATTCTTGCAGTATACATTACTGCTAAGAAGATCTCGTCTATAGAATCAGCGACAGGAAGAACAAAACAAGCACTTAGCTGACCTAGATCCGTTCCTGCATTCATTAAAGTAGGAGAATTAGGTAGGAACTCTAGATTAGTCATCATACGGTAGAAAGCCTTCTCATACTTCTTAGTTTCTGTCTTAGTCTTTCCATACTTTAGCTCTATCTCTGCTATAGCTTTAGCTACTCTTCTAAACATCTGTTTAGGAGTCTCTACAACTTCTCTATATTCGTTCTTCAATAGATATCTTTGCCTTAGAATAAACTTGGCATTCTCACTTAACTTTAGAGCCAATCTTCTCTCTCCAAAATAATTAGGTTCTTTCTCTTGGGAATATTTAAAGTTTTGTTTAGACTATCTCATCTATCAGACCAAAGTCTAGTGCTTCTTCTGCAGACATATAGACATCAGTCTTGTGCCAGATCTTCTCAATCTCTTCAGGACTTTTCTTACTTCCTTCTGCTAGAATTGTTCTTAGAAGATTATTAAGACGAATAGCTTCTTCTGCTTGTTCTTTGACATCTGAAGATTTACCCCAAGAATAAGTAGTAATTTCATGAATCATAAATCGAGTATATTTAGAAGCTCTTCTCTTTGTTCCTGCTTGTAGAATTACTGCTCCCATACTTGCAGCTAATCCTCTAACTTCTATATGAACAGGTATTCCTTTCTTAGCAATATCTCTCAAAGTATTAAAAAGTAATAGGCCCAGATAGACTTCTCCTCCAATAGAATTAAGAATAACTTGAATAGGTTCCTTAGTCTCTTGAACTTCCAAATAGAGAAGGAGTCTACAAACTTTATCTACTACATATTCCTTCAATTCTCCATTTAAAAGAACAACTCTCTTTTTTAATAACTCTTCATCTATTTTATCAATTAAAGCAGATTCTTTCTGTTTTCCTTCTTCTTCAGTAAAATCCCAAGGTTCTCCCATTCTAATTTCCCTCAAGTTTTTTCTTTCTTTTATCTTGCCATTTCTTGGCATGTTTCTTAAATCTTTGCTTAAACTCCTCATCTTCTGTATAACGCTTATTGATATACTCTCTAATGTATTTTCTTCTTCTAAGTTTCTGTTCTTCTGTAAGAGGTTTTCTAATTCTTGCTTTAGCTCTAGAGATACATTTCTTATGATATTTTGTATCAATCCAGTATCTTACTGTATGAGGATCTACCTTAAACTTTTTTCCTATTCTTACATAAGTCCAGCCTTTCTTTCTAAGTTCCTTCATCTCTTCAGTTATTGCAGGAGTTACTTTTCTATATTTCCATCTTTTAGTCATTTTTCTTTTCCCTTCTTTATATTATCGAAGTGTCTAATAAACCAATCTTTAAAAGACTTCCAACCAAAGAAAACTCTATCTGAACAACCAATCATCCAATAAGAAAGTTCTTCAACTGGAATATCTGTTACTACTAGAATTTTCTTATGAGAAGCTTTCCATTTAGCAAGTTTCTTATGGTAAGCTAAATAATATATCAAAGTTTCTTCTCCATAAGACCCTACTGTGGCTACATCCTTTGGAAGAAAGAAGATAATTCCATCCGCAGCTTCTACTTCTTTTAGATCCCATTTTATTACAAAACGTCTCATGTATTTTCTTACTCTTCCCAGAAAATCATCTTTAGACATAGTCTTAGCCCATTCAGAAAAGACAGCTCTTCCTCTCTTACCGTGATAGATCTCTCCCCAAGGAAGAAGAGCTTCATGTCCACATTTTTCTAAGAATTCTCTTATCTCCTCTCTCCAGCTCATAAAATCTTCTTCCCATTGAATAGGGCCTACAAGATACCATTTCAAACTCTTTTTCAACTTTTCTTTTCCTCCGAAGGTAATTCGTCTTTTAAGAAATCTGATTCTCTTCCTAGAAATAAACACTTTTTACAGCGATATTTCTTTCTGCCACATACTGCACATTTCTCTACATTTTCTGATTTACATTTCGGACATCTTAGAGTCATTCTTTCCACTTATTCCAAATCTACTTGAAGGATTCCCGATATAGCCTCTTAATAATCTGAAAGGATACCAAATTCTTCCTTTCCAACGAGAATAGCCGCAAAGAGGACAAATTAAATCATGTTCTTTTGTTGAACTATAAGGCTCAACTCTCCATTCAGTTAGATATTTATTAGTAAGATCTATCCAACACATCCAACAAACTCCAAGATCAAGAGGAAAAATATAAGGATCTTTTTTTGCCTTATTTAGAGAACTGAAATTCCGTAATTCTCTTAAATCTTTCTTAGCTTCTCTCAATACTTTAGGAGTTGGTTCAGAACCTCCATATTTAATAGGAATTTTTCTCTTAATTGACATTTAATTTCCCTCGTTACGATTAAGTAAAGTAAGTTCCAAACTGATTATAAAGATTTTCAAGTTCTTTCCTAGTTATTAGTTTAGCCACTTTTTTCTACCTTCTTAGGTATTATTTCTTTCAGTCCCATTTTCTCAAAAAGGTTTTTATGATGAAAGGAACCTAAGTAAGCATTTAGTACATGAATACGTTTAGGGAACAGTTGAAAGATCACTGTTAATCTTACTCTTTCTGTTAAATGAGTTGTAATATAATAAAGGGCAATTCTTTTTCTAAGTTTCCTGGGATCTTTATGGTATTCTGTTGCATTTCTAAGAACATCCTCTATCATATTCCGCGTAATTCCTTCCTCCTTATGAAAAAGATGACTAGAGCTTTGACTCCTAAAACTAATCTCAAATGAAGCAAACGGTTTCTCATTTTTCTTCCCGCACATAGATTACAGTCTTCCGTTTCCTCTTTCTGGGATTAACTATCTCTACATCTATCTTTATCTTCTCTTCTTTTATTAGAGAGACAGGAATTCCTCCTAGATTGTGAAGCTTTTTAAAAGGACGATATTCTTCTAAGAATTTAAAGTCTTCCTTTGGAAGATAAATTCTAGTAAGTTCTAAATTCTTCTTTAGAGCTCTCTTCTTCTTACTATTGTTAAGATTCTTAGTTCTTATTTTCTGTTCTTCTTTATAGAGTCTCTTAATCTCTTCAAGAATATAGTCATATTCAGGTTTCCAGATCTTTTCTATATCTTTTTCCCAAGTCATTTCTTTCACCTTAATGAAGGATTAAACTCTCCTTTACTGATAGATTCTATAATTGCATCAACATGTGCTTCTCCAGTTACTGAAATATCATAATACTTAGAAAACTTAGAAATATAAATTCTAATCGAATCTACACTTTCTTTATTTTCAACTTCCCAAGGATGTTTTTTCCTAGAGTTTAAGACATGCCATTTCCAAACATGCCTAGAAATTCCTTCAAAAGTTTTATAGTCATGAGCTGAAGGAGTATCTGGACAGAAAGGACACTTAATAGCTTTTTTTAAATATTTCATTATTTTCAAACCTTGATTGCATCTATTCCTTTCTTTCTTAGATAATAGACTGTATAATTATTATCATCAAAGAAAAGATCAATATCGAAAGCTTTACAAAGTTTTTCTTTAAATTCTTCAGTTGTAAGTTTAGAAGTTCTTTTAGGTGCAACTATTTCACAGAAATATTTATCATAGTCGAAATCTAAAAGTTTCTGTTCTATTAAACATCTTGAGGATCTACCGCTAATTAAGAAATAGTCATAATCTTGGAAATGCATTTGAAGAATTCTTATCTTTTTATGATCTAAGAGGATAGGAAGAGAAATAAGAAATCTACACCACAATTTATACAAGAAGGGATTAGATCTACTAGAATTGAGGAAAGAAGTAAAATATCGTATAAGTGGTGGTAGTTTAGTTAAAGTACCATCAAAATCGAAACCTAATCTTAACTTTCGAAACACCTTCTTCACCTAAACTTTAAGAGCTTATTTCCTTCTTTACCTAGAAAAGTAGAAGAAGAATATTTCTGTCTAGTCTTTACTTCTCCTAAGATAACTCCTACTTTATAAGAATAAAGATTTGCTATAAAATCTTTAAGTTCCTTGGAGGCTTCTTCTACGAAAAGAAATAACCAAGACCAATGAATTAATTCTTCTTCCATAAATTTTCTTATCTTAGGTATTATAGAAAGAATAGCAGATTTAGTAATTGCTTCTTTCTTAGAAGAGAGAAGAAAAACTCCTATTCTATATTTAGGATTAATCCAGAAATTATAGATCATTGCTCCCGGTAATCTAGCTTCTTTCCTAGCATCTTGATCTCCTGGTAAGAAATAGTCAAACTCAAGAGAGTCATCTTCTTTAAATTTAAAGTTCTCCTGAGTGTTTCTTCGAAAGTCTGCTATCCAGAAACCTTTTCCTTTTTTAAAAGATTTAACAGTAGCCTTCAAAGCTTCCTCGATAGTTACTCCCACGGTTTTACTATCTTTGCCCACTTCGATTCCTCCTCACTGATCTTCTCGAAGAAAATCTTAGTAATGCTTCTATAACTTTTGCCACATTGACATTTAATTGTCTTCTTACCTATGAAATCTCCTTTGATGAATTCTCTCTGAATCTTTCTTCTACATTTAGCACATTCTTCGATTACTGTCATAGCTTCTAATGCGAAAGGATCTTTAGGAATCTTCTTTCTACGCACTATCAAATTTAGGGCTAATGCTAGTAGAGCCATCAGCATCACGAAAAGTAGAATATCATTCAAATTTCTTAACCTCCATTATTACTAATTTAAGACAGTTAGGACAGATAAGATAAATATCTCTTTCTAGTTTTATTTTAGCATACCATTGAGAACCTAACCATCGATCTTCTTTATTCTTTAAAAGAAAGACAGTCTTTGAAGGAAGGCCTATGAAAGCAACGATAGAATCACAAAAAGGACATAAGAGTTTTAACTTTTCAGTATCTTTCTTCTTTAAAACTCTTCTTAAAACCAAGATAAAGAAGAGAAAAATAAAGATTGCTAGAAAGATATTCATTGTCCCACGCCGATTGTATTCCCTATTCCTACTACTATAACTGCCTCGTCTTTCTTAGCTTCTTCTTTTATTAGTTCTTCTACTCGACTTAGAACTTTAGGAACAGCATCGATTATTTCTTTCTTAAGAGAGCCTATAGCTTCTTTATAGGTTTCTTTTATAATAATACAAAGGACTGGAATCTTTTTCTTAGTAGCTATCTTCTCAATGTTATATTTCTCTGTTCCTACTCCTCCTATAGCTACTCCGATTCCTTCTTCTATTTTTCCAGTCTTCTCTCCTTCTAATTTAAGTCCAGCATCTAAAGTAATTATTGCCCTTATTCCTGTATCTTTCTCTAAAATCTTAGCTACAGCTTGATCAGGATTACCTACATTTCCACCAGGACCAGTTGCTTTGACAATATAGACTCTTCTTCCTTTTATTCTTCTCTTAACCATTACAGTATCCTTTGCTATTCTAACCTTCTTTCCCTTCATCATTTTAGAAGCTATCATTGGACCTATACTGTCACCAATAGGCTGTCCTAGCTTAAAGGCCTCAAAAGCAGAAGCTACTGATTTAGCTAGAGAAAGAAGTTCAGGTAAGATAAAGCTAAGTTGTAAGAGAACAATATAATTCTTTGTCTTACTAGCTGTTAGATAATAATGTCTCATAACTTTATAGACAAATTCTAAGACATAGGCACATTCTAACATATTCNNATTCTCTAGATTCATTCTTTCTATTTCAGAAGCTTTAGGAAGAAGTTTCTTCATCTCTTTCTTAAAACGGTAATCTCTAACATCTAAGATATGTTCAGTTTTCTCTACTATGCCAAAAGGATCCATAGAAGTTGGTTCTATCAGTCGATGACCGATTAGTCTATCTAATTCTTTTGAGAGTCTCTTTTCTTCTGCTCCGGCCTTTCTAAAGGCTTCTACTGTCTTTCTTCGGGATTTATCTCTTAAAACTTTAAGATAACCTAAAGTTCTCTCTACTTTCCCTTTCATAGTATAATACTGTAATATCTGTCCTTTAAACATCATAAAAAGGAAAAAGCCCCAGAAAAGAAGTTGATAGATCAGTTCAAAGTTAATCTCCAAATTTTACACCACCTATTTTAACTCTTCTTTAGTTATAAAGTTTTTCCTAATCTTTCTTTCAAGATCTTTCTTATTTTAGCTAGACCTTTTTGTCCAAAGGTATCGAAACGAATAGTCTCACATCCTAGATATTCTTTTACCCAGCTATCTCTTAATGCATCTTTTGCTTTGCTTTCTCCTAGATCATGCCAGAAAGAATCGACTTCTATTACTATCTTTAATCTAGGAAGATAGAAATCTAGTTGAAAGGTTGCTCCTTTCCTAGAAGGACTAGCTAACTTGAAATTATGCCACCAATCTAGGTTTTCTATAAGACCCATCTTCGTTAGGATCTTAGCTATCTTCTTCTCTGAGCCACTCCATTTACCGCTCTGGTGATAACGTATAGCAGACTCAGAAGCTAGAGTCTTAAAATTGACAGCACGTTTTTTGTTTTTCTTAGGAACAGGTTTTCCTATTCTATTCTCTTTTAGAAACTTAGAGAAATTACCATAATGTTTTAGAATATCTCTTCTTAGACCAGACTTTCCTATTCTGGGAAGTTCTAGAAGCATAGGCGTTCTTTTTAATTTCTTCTTTAGTCTTCTAAATTCTTTAGCACATTCCTGGGGAGTACGTTTCTTATCTATTTCTTCCTGGATCTTTTTACTTTCTTTTTTAAGTTCTTTAGTCTTATACATCCGGAAGAACTTAAGAAGAGAATCTATTACTTCGATAGGTAGATCTAGTTCTTGAGAAATCTCCTCCTTAGTCTTCTTTTCTTCTAGAAAGCGTTTTTCTAGTTTCTCTTTTAGAATCTGTTGTCTAGTCTTTCGGAAAGTAATCATTTAGAACGACCTATTCTATATCTAGTTTCAAAAGCTATACCTTTTTTAGAAGGAACTGGTTTCCTCTCTATAACCATAGCAAAACCTAGATAGTCTAATAATTGCCGAAGAAACTTAGGATCTTTTTTCATTTCTCTATAAATAATAACCATCAAGGTAGTTAGAAGAGCTTTATCCTCTTCCGTAGCTATTTTTTCTCCTAGTTTCTCTAAGTACTTATCTAACTCATCAAAAATACCTTCTTCTCTTAGAGAAGGATTAAAATCTATTTCAAGATTTCTTTTAGTTTTTGATCGACTTCCTGCCATCTCTTTTTCAACTCTTCGATATCCTCGGTTGGATTAATATCTAAATAAGCCGCTTCAAACATTCTTTCGAAAAGAACAGCTAATTGAGCAGACCCTAATTTTCCTTTCTCTACTAATTCCTTAAAGACTGGATGAGAAGTATTGAAGATTAAAACAAAAGGCTCACTCTCAAAGAAGATCATTGGATAGTCTTCTCCTAAGTCAACAGGTTTAGCACCTTTAATCTTAACTACTCTTTTATCTTCTACTTCTGCTGCTCTACTGAAACCGGCTCTATCGCCTTCTATATCCTTCTCATCTTGAGGATATGGCTTCTTGCCATCCCAACTTACTGTAGATTTCTCTTCCCATTCTTGAGACATTATGGTAGACTGACTATCTGGAATATTATCCCATTCTTCTATTTCTTTCTTGAGATCTTCATATCCTGGATCATCAATGTGAGGAACCTCATCTTGTTGCACTCCCTTGTCTTCAACAATCGGCTCTTCCTCTGTTACTATTTCTTTCCCTGTTTCAGGAAACTCTATTTCTATCTTCTCTAAAACATGACTAGCTTTCTTTGCTTTTTTGAACCAGTATCGCTTAAATTCTTTCATTAGTCTCTTTATGAAATCTACTTCCATTTTCTCAAAACTCTTAGTAGGTCTTATCTTAGCTAAGCTCTTCTTTAAGATAAGGTTGAAGTTACGATACTTAGAATTATTAACAAAGCCTTCTCTATCTGTCTTTATATCTAGGAAACTTTGATTAATATAAGCACTAAGACCAGTGTAACTTTCTTCTTTTACTAAGATTCCTTTCTGACAAATATAGAGAATACCATCTGTTTCTTCTTTAGCATAAATATTTAGTGGACCATTCTTTGTATTAACTTCTGGATGAACAGTCCAGTCATTATCTATCTGAGGAAAGATTTCTTGCATCTGGAAATGGATAGAACATTCATCCTTTAATAAAGGAATAGAAAAAGTTTTCTGTATCCAAAGTTCTATTTCTCTTAAGTTCTCTAATTCAATTCCTTCAAATTCTAAATAAACTCCATGACCGATCTGATCTTTATCTTCTAGAATCTCAGGTCCTTTCCATCCCTGCTTATTAAATTCCCAAAGATAGACTTTTCCATCTTTATAGCTAAGAATCTTCCCTTTCTTAGAAGCAGCAATAAGAGACATTCTTCCGATACCGAAGAAACCTCTAGCTCCTTTTTCTCTCTTATGACCTGAAGCTATCTTTCCATAGATCTCTTTAAATGACTTAGGATCTATTCCTATTCCAGAATCTGTATATTTAAGTTTCTTCTTAATATCATCATAGTCGATTTCTATCTCTACTACTCCTATTCTAGCATCTAGACTATTTGTTATTAATTCACGTATTCCTGCTTTAATAGGATCAGAATACATTCTTTCTGCTACTAACTTTATCAAACGATTCATATCTACTTTCCAAGTTTCCATTCTATTCACCTTTGAGAAGGATTCCATACTTTTTTCAGTTTAGTTCCTATAAATCTATTTTCCTTATCTGAGTAACCACAAACTTGACAAGAAAACCGAGGTCTGGGATTCTCATATGTAGGATAGGAGTCCGGCTCAACTAAATAGCTTCCACATTTAGGACACTGCATCTTTATCTCTCTGAGGGATTGAAATGAGGTGCTAGGGATTCCTCTGTTAACTTTAAGATTTCAGCAGCAAGAGCATAAATAACCTTAATTTCAAGATCTTCTATTTCTTTTTCTTTTTCTTTTGCTTGAGAAAGAGGAACTATCATTCCTAGTATTAGAATATCTTTAAGCCCTTTCAGAGTTTTAAATCCTTTTGAAGATAGATAGGACGTTTTTAATTCTTCTAAAGTAAGACTTCGAATATTAAATGTTTTTCCGTAGATATCTATTAGGGTTTTCTTCGTTTCTATGTCTTTTATTTGCTTTATCTTACAACCTGGACAGTAAATAATATATTTTTTAGTTCTCGGATCTTTTTGAATCTTAGCTTCTTTTTGACACTTAGGACAGTAATATATCCCGTTCATTGACTTTCCTCCGATAAAATTTTTATTGTTTTACAGATAATACACTTAGCTATTGTAGAAGTCCTTTTCTTCCAACATTTGGACTCTCTTTTAGTAATTTCATGAGTAATAACTTTTCTACATCGATTACAGAAAAGTTTCCTATTATTTTCTTCCTTTTGCTTTGACATCGTGATTTATCTCTCTTCGTTCCTTAGAACCACATCTAGGACAACGCTTTCTTCCTCGATAGTTCTTATTACATTTTCTACAGCGAAACTTATGTCTCCATTTAGCTTCTTGTGCGAGTTTCTTCTTCCAAGGATCAAGGATTGGCAATTTCTACATCCTCCACATTTCTTCCCCAATGAATTCTATTCCATATTCTTTCTGTTCCATAAGTTACGAGAAAACAAAGAAGCTCTTCTAAAAGATTTAGACCAAATCCTAAAGCATAAGGATTAGGAAAATTAAAGAAAGTAAGTACAGTTCCAAAGACTAATGTTCCGATAGATATTTCAACTATCCTTCCGGAAACAGCTTTTAAGAAAGATCTCTTTCTAGTTTCATTTATTTCATGTTTATGAATATGTGTCAATTGATATACCTCAAATTTTTCTTTTCTATTTTCTTTTTCTTTTCACTAAGTTCTGCTTGAAGAGTTTTATTTATAGTTCCTATTGCATACATTAGAACTTGAATTACTTCAGTCGGTCTTATAGAAGGAGGCCTAACTTCAATTCTAATATCTTGTGTTTCTCTATCAAAGAAAATCTTTAGTTCTACTTTCTTTTCTTTCTTAAATTTCAATCTTGATACAACTCTTCTAGATATAGTTCTATAATCTTATCCCAGGAAAAGAACTCTTTAATAAGTTTTCTAGCATTCTTTCCCCAAGTTTTCTTATTCTTATAAGCTACCTCTAGACCTTCTGCAATAGAATCACATCTATTACCTGTAACATGAACACCTGTAACTCCTTCAAGAACATTCTCTTTAAAGCCACCTACATCTCCAACTACTACTGGTTTACCACAAGCCTGTGCTTCTACTGCTACTATTCCGAAAGCTTCTTGAGAACTAGGGAAACAAGCTACAGAACAGTTCTGATAATATTTAATTCTTTCTTGTTCTGAAACCATCTCTATTCTTAGTTCGACTTTATCTCTCTGTTCAGGATTTAGATTACTAATTACTTTCTGAACATCCAGATTTGAGAGACCAGAAGCACCTAGTATCTTTAGACCTATATCAGGAAAGTCTTTGTTAAAAAGACTCCATCCTTTCACTAGAGAAGGAACATTCTTTACTGGAGTTAATCTTCCACAGAAGAAAACATATTCTTCATTAGGTTTTTCATTTGGAGGAACAAATTTGTTGATATCTACTCCATTCTTAATAATAGAGTGATTCTTTTCATGATTCCAGTGATGAATCCTACAAGAGTTCATTTGAGCTAGAGAAACATAATGAATTTTATCTGCATAGCTTCCTGTCATTCTTTCAAGTTCTAGTCTTTTATCTTTTTCAAACATCTGCTCTGTTCTTGCAGCAGACATATGAACAGTAAAGATATTTCTATAACCTTTTGCTTTAGCCATTCTAGCCATTCCTACTTCTAACCAATCATGGAAATGGAAGATAGGTTCTTTCATTCCTAACTTCTCTAAATATCTCCAAGTCGTAAATGAATGGTCGAAGATAGAACGTCCTGCTCGTGTAGGGTAGATCTGATAAAGATCACTATTTTCCTCTCCGGCCTGGAAAGTTTTAGTAGGAAGAGATAGAATATAGACTTCATTTTTCTGTTGAAAGAAAATACCTTTAGCTCCATATTCTTTTACTCGTCTAGGTATTACTAGTACTTCATATCCTCTATGAACTAGTCTTTCTGAAACTTCCTTACAGACTACTCCCATACCTCCCCAGAAATGTATTTCTTCTGGAAAGGCAGGATATTCTTGACAGGCCATGATGATTAAGTTCTTCGTTTTTAGAAGTTTCTTTAGTGGCATTCTTCTTCCTCTATGCTTTTATCTAATAGAAAATATTCGCAAGGAGTTCTAGCTTTTGGATCTGTTCTCATTTTCTTCATCTGAATTTGATTAGAACAGAACATTAAGTTCCCTAGATATTTTCTCCAAAAACATTTATGACAATCTCTAGTTATTTTTCCTTTCAATTTCTATACCCAACTTTTTCTGATATTTTCTTCTTTTCTTTCTTTCGTCATTCAAAACTTTTTCTAGATATTTTCCGAAAAGGTTCTTTTTTCTTGGTTGCCATTCTAAGTGTAATTTTATTTTCTTTATTTTGATTATCATTTCACAGAGAGCTTTCATATGTCTTAGAGTAGCATCCTTAGTCTGCCATATTCCTTTTAATTGATTCACTACTATTAGAGAATCAGAAATAACTACTATTATACTATTTGACTCTATCTCTAAGAGTAAACTAATCAGAGCTAACCATTCAGCCTGGTTATTGGTCATTTGATGATCTTTGAATAATTGTTGTCTTCTTTCTGGAGAAGTGATTAAATAACCATAGTATCCAACCGAACTTCCATCAACGTAAGCTTTCAATATCTATCTCCTCTAGTTTTTTACTAATATATTCCTGACATTCTAGACAGAAAGTTTTAAATGCAGAGTAAGGAATTAGTTCCTTTAATTGATCGCAAGTATAAAGATTTTCTCTAAGTTTTTCTCCAGTAATAGGATCTCTAAATCGTATTTGACAACAGCAAAGAGGAACACTTCCTTTAGCTTCTCTAAAGAATTCAACATCTGATCTCATAAGCATTCTATCATCTAATCTCTTTCTAATAGAAGCCATTACTTTGCACCTTTAAAGAAACACTTATCACAAATTCTCCATTCTTCAGGAAGAGAAATTACTGAGTCTCCTTCAGGAACTATGTTTCCACAGAGCCTACACCTAACATAACCTTCTGGAATTACTTCCCTTAGTTCTTTCTTTTCTCTTCGAAGTTTCTTGATTATTCCTTTAATTTCTTCTTTCAACATTCTTTCACCTTCTTGAAGGATTAAAAACTTCTTTATTAGTTTTAATAAAAAAAGGACTATGACCAGTTTTTGCCCAATGATCGAAAGCTGTTCGTCTACTTCCGAAAATTTTCTTACAAGCACAAAACCAGATACCTTCAGAAGTATCCTCTTGAAAAGGAACCCGATTCTTAGGTTTTGATTTAGACTTTCCTAGTTTTGGCATCTCCATTTTCTCCGATCTTCTTATCCTCGTAAGGATCTATAAATCTTCTTTCAAACTCATGACTTGCACTATTGCAAACTTTTAGAGCATCTGACTTATCATACCATCCTTTATCCTCATAGAAATGACGAATAAGAAGGAAAACAACATAAGTTATATTACCACAAAGATCTTTCTGAGAATACCAACCAGCAGCAACTCTAGCTTCTAACTCTTTGATAATTTTCTCAGTCATTTCTTTTATTCCTTTTCTTTGCTCTTCTTTAATATAAGGCATTTATCTTTCACCTCCTTTTTTTATCTCCAATAAATAATTACAAATTTATCATCTGGAAATGGAGAATATGCTTTCAGAAACCATTTTCTCATTTCCTCAACATCTTTGAAACCATCTGCCTTAGCTATATCTTCACTTTTATCACTGAAAGCTAAGTCTCTAAAAGATAGCGTTTCAGTCTGAGGACATTTAGTTACTTTCAATAATTCACAATCTTTCTGTCTCTGATGCCAGAAAAGATAAAGAGTATCTCCTTTTTTAATAGGACGTTTCCTAGGAGTACGAATAGTCTGTCTTTTAGTTCCATTTAGAATCTTTTCTTTAAAGACTGTAAAATTTAATGCTGGCATTTTTATCTCTCTGAAGGATTGAAACATAACTTAACTTTAGGAAAGACTCTTATAACTTGGTTAAGAGATAAAGTATTCAATCCATGTCCCGGAGTATGAACCTTTAGAGGATTTTGTGCTTCAGCCCCCATTATTTCTACTAATCTTCCTAGATGGGTCTGTCCATCATAGCCTATCCATTCTAACCAAGAATCTAATTCAAGCTCTACCTCTTCCATACTAATCACCTTAATTAATAAAGAAACTAACGCTTTGAAGGTCTGAGAGATGCTAGTCTTCCACAAGCTTCTAGAACTTTCTCTAACATAGCTTCTAGAAGTTTTATTTGACCAGGGGGAATTACTTTATTTGAAAACTCTATCTCGAACTTAACCTTCAAAGAATCAGCTTTCTCTATAGTGATTTCCCAATATTCATTTTTCATCTCAAATTCTTTCTCTTCTTCTTTAACCATTTTCCTTCTTCCTTAAATTTCTATTCTAAGTATTTCAACTTTTTTATTTGGAAATAAGTCCTGAGTTTGTTTTATACGCTTTATCAGATCCTTAATCTTATACTCTATTAAAACAACTTTAAAAGAATTAGTTACACTTGCAATCTGTTTCATCTTCTTCTCTACTATTTCTATATCAGCAATGTCCATATCTGACATTATAACTAAGTTTCCGTCTTTAAGTTCATCTAATCGATAGAGGTCTAGAGCTTTACTTAAGATAGTCCCACCATTCCAACAAGAATAGGTTGCTCTTTCATTCTCATCTTTAAAGAAAGCTTTAATTCGTTTCCTGGGAACTCTATTAGCTTTATCTGAGAAAAGAGCTAGATTAAATTGAAATCCACACTTCTTACAGATTTTCCAAGTTTCTTCAGCTAAAAGAAGAGCTTTAGTAACTTTATCTATCTTTCCTCCTCTTGAATGATCGAACATACTTCCGGAAACATCTACTATAGTGAAGAATTTATAACCCTTTAGAACATCTCTATCTTTTCCTTTAGTAGTTTCAAAGACTCTCTTCTGAAGAGTAACTCCTGGAACTAGACGTAAATCTTCTACTCCCATAGCTTTTACTTCACTAGAAGCTAAGTCAATATCTCTAAAAGAATCTCCCATTTGCCAAGGAGCAGTAGAAACTTGAGATCTTTCTCCTTCTGCTTTTCTTAATTCTTTAGAAACTCTTAGATTTTTCTTAACAAAGTCTCGTATTCTCTTTCGTTCCCTTGCATCGTTCCATTCAGGAAGAGGAATATGAATTCCCATTTTAGATAGATCGTCTCTTGAAGCTCCTAAGCTTCCTACTTTCTCCATCATCTTATCTAGTTGTTCTTTCGGGAACTTAATCTTTATTCCTTTTCCAGATCCTTTGACTTTCTTACCAGGTTTTAAAGAACCAATAGGAGAAACTTTAACTTCTACTTCTGCTTCCCAGTCACATTTAGTACATTTAATCTTAATTTTCATTTTCCATTCTCCTGCTTGGATTCCAAAGAGGTTTTTCTATTTTAAAGTTCTTTCCACAGTTCATGCAACACTTTTCTTCTGGAATTTTTTCTATTTCGAGATAAGGAATTCCTATCTTAAAGTCACAATAAGGGCATTGCGCTATGTGAAACTTAAAGGGAAACTTAGTCAAATTTATCGCCTACTAGGATTAAACTCTGCACTGTCCAAGTTTTCCATCAGTCTGTAAGTGCCACAGTAGATACAAGGATGCGAATTTGGATCTGAATACCAAAGGGTATGTATCTGGAGTGTTCCACAGGTGAGACATCGCATACACTTGTATCCGTAGATCTCTTCCCGAAAGATCTTTCTATTCCACTCAAAGCTTCGACACTCCAAGACTTCATCAGATTCACAAGGACCTCGTTGGTTACAGATCTGACATCTAGACTTAGACATCAACCCACTTTCCTGTTTGTGGATCCTCATATCCTACTACTTCAAACTCATCATGTCCACACTTAGGACATTTCGGTTCTCCTTCCCCTTCTCCTTCGGCTTTCTTACCATCTTCTTTGACTAGTTTATGAAAGATTTTAACTAGTTCTTTCAAAGCAAAGACTTTACTCATTTTCCCTTTTCTAACTTCTTGAATAATTTCAGCGATCTTATCTCTCTTCTCTTCCGATTCTTGATCTATAAGTTTTACACTTTGCAGATTAGGTAAGAGTTCTGGATAGACTGATAGATAAAGTAGAAAAGTAGAATCTCTTTGAAGTTGTTTCTGTTTTTCATAGAAAGTTCCATCATGATAAAGGAATTTCCATAATTCTTCCCAAAGAGTAGGATGATTTTCGGAGATATGTAGATTAATAAGATAATCCCCTAAAATATTAGCAATAAAAGAGAACTCTTCAATCGTATATTTAAAAGCAGACCAATCTTCTATATCTCCATAGAGTTCTGTAGTAATTATCTTTGGAGTGAAACCTTCTTCTTTTGCTAACATCTTTCTTGCTCTGAGAATATTTGCTATTCCATCCCATAAATCAACTGGATAAATAGCCCAGTGAAGAAACTCATGCATTAATATTCCATCAGTAAAAACTCTACCTCTCCAAAAAGGAGAAAAAGCCCAGATACGTCCTACTGTAGAAGCATAGACTTCCTGAAAATGAACTCTGAAATCTATAAACATTTTAGGAACTATTATTTTAGAACCTTTCCAGACTCTTAAAATAGAGTCTTCTATTTCTTGTTTTATTTTCTTTAAGTTCTTTTTAGTAATAACTTCTACCTTTCCTTTAGCTAAGGTCATTTTTCCATTCCTCTTATGAATCTTTTAAGAGAGCTCTCGTCACATTTTAGTTCTTTCATTCCAAAGTATCTTGAGCTGGGGTTTATTCTTCCTGTTAAGAAAGGACATTTAGGCCAGGCAAAGTCCTGCTTACAGAAACCCCAATACCAATCGCCTCTCCACTTCTGACAATTTTCATAGCGAGGGCATGTCTCTTCTTTGCTCTCCTGGAAATTAGTACCTATTGTTAATCCCTTCTTAATATTTCTTAAAGGAGAATCTTTTTAGGTTATATTGTTCCTATATACACATTTAGAGAATTAGAGATCTGTCAAAAGAAGCTTACTTAAGCTATGGAAAGAACTTTTCGTAGGACGAGTTTTTATTTTAAGTTTCTTTTTATAGTATTCAACAAAGAGTTCCAGTCTTTCGATAGGAGGAGGATGACCTGCTTCTCCGTTGAAAACTAGATGAGCAACTTCTCCTTCTTTCTTCCAAGGATAGACATAGAAACCCATTATTGGATAAAACTCTAGACCTTTATCTAATCTAGCTATAGTAATAAAGGCTATTATTTTTGCAGTTTCTTCTTTGTCATTTCTTTCTCCTTCTATAGTTTCGCAGTATTCATAGAATTTAGAAAAAAGAAGCCCATTATCTTCTAGAGGGATTCTAATTCCTTGTGTCTTACTGGAGGTTTTGTAGAACTTTGCTTGAAAAAGAACTCCTTTGATTTCGACTTCTCTAGTTTCTTCTGTTAAGACTTTAAAGTTAAAAACTCTTTCATTGGTTTTCTTATCTGGTCCTGTCTTTTCTAAGATCTCATCTTCCATCTTTTTTTTTGTAGTCTCTGATTCCAATTATTTCACCTTCTTACCAAAAACTAATCTTCCACTTGAAAGTTCTTTAATTTCTATATAGTTTATATTTTTAGTATTTAACCATTTAATTAGACCTACTTTCCCTTTCACTTTATCTTTAACATGAGGAAGAATTACTAAACCTATTCCTTTATTTTTATCAAATCTTATAGACTTAGCAAGTCTTTCTGAAAGAAACTTAACTCCTATTTCTCCTAAAATCTTTCCATAAGATCTTCTTGAATATTGATCTAGAGGAGAGACAGAAAGAAAAAGAGTTACTAAGGCATTCCTTCTAAAGTTAGGATCTAATCTATACCAATCATGAGTAACTAAGATATTGAAAATTATACCTTCTTTCAATCCAGTATCTTCCATCATTCTATGTCTCATAGAACAGAAAACTCTTTGGTCTTTTGAAGTTAGTTTAACAGAAGTAGCATCATCGAAGATTATTATCTGAATAGGTTTCTTAGCATTCCATCCTTGAAGAGGATTTCCTTTAAAAGCATATTCCATTAAAACTTGAGTCGATACTTGACTATAAACTGTATTAGTTTGATCATAACCATAGAATTTCTGTATTCTTTTTATTATATTTTCTACTAAAGTGGTCTTACCTATACCCATTGTTCCTGCTATAATAATAAGTATTTGTTTTACTCTTTCTTCAGAAGAATTCTGAAAAAGTTCAGACTTTGGTATTTGAAGAAACTTATAGAATTCTTCAGTAGAATCTAGGAAAGGTTCGTAGGCCTCTTCTTCTTTAGGTAAGAATTTCTTCATTTCTCTTTTTTCCTTTCTAATAATTTCTTAAATTCTTCTTTTAGTTCTGGAGTAGAAGCCGTTATTCTTATTTTGTTTCTTTCTTCCTTAAATCTAATAAGATCAGATTCAAAAAGAATTTCTCTTTTGAATAGTCTCAGAAGTCTTGTTTTACTTTCACATTTTTCTATGCCTTTACTTATGAGGAAGTTTCTAAGAGTAACAACTAGATGTTCTAATTCTTTAAGATCTCTTCCCTTTAAAGGATAAAGAAAAGTTAGTTCTTCTTTTAGAGTTAGATATTCATCTAGTATATTTCCTTTATCGTAAACTGAAAGACCGGACTCTGAAAGAACTTTTTTGATCTCATCTATATTATTAAGATCTTTAGCTTCTAAGATTGCTCTATACTTCTTAGAGACTAAGTCTTGAATTCTACTTACAGCCTCTTCTACATAATTACTTACAGCTAAATGTTCTGAGACTTCGCTACTTAGAACATTAGCTTCTTCTTGATCGAAGTAAGGTTTCTTAGGATCTTGTGCTTTCGTAATTAGAACTTCTAATCTCTGAAATATTTTCCTACTCTCCCAATTATTGAAATCATCTAAGAATTCCTGGAGAAGATCCGGAAGAAGCTTTTCTGCTTCGAAGATTGTCTTTTCTTCCTGAATAAAGATTATTCTATGAGGTAGAGTATATTGTACAGCCGCATAGATATCTTCTTCTGATATTTTTTCTCTATTATCAAACCAAGCTAAAGCTTTACTTAGAAGAATAGTAGCTCTCAAGAATCTGGGTTTAGAAAGAGCAACTTTAGCACAGAGATTCTGTTTTTGATTACATTCTGCACAAAGAGTTTGCATTTTCGCTCTAGAGATATCAAACTTAGAAGCAGTTAATTTACAAGCACTCATAGATTCTGCGAAAAGAGTTAAGAAAGAAACTAAATCTGGAGGAATTTCAACTTTCATAATCTCTTCTCTTGCTTTTAGATAATCTTCCCAGGAAACTATTTGTTGTAGTTCAACTTCATGTCTTCCTCTTTGACTAAATTTAAACATCATTCTTTGGGTAGAAACGATACTTGCCTGATACATAGGTAATAAGAGATCTACTCGATCTTCAGTCGCTAGGTTACGGTCTTCCTGTTGTCCTGCATAGTGTTCGGTTATAGGATTAGTAGCAAAAGTAAAAGTCTTAGTTTGGACAGTAAGACCGGCATAAGTTTTCTCTTCTAATAGCTGATGTAATTTGGCCCTGTATTTATTAGACCAAAGAAAGAACTCATCTATTAGAATATGATCTCTTAACATTAATTCTCCTCTCTTCATCTGAACTCTATGTTCATCTCTGAAGATAGCAGGATCGATATAGGCAATTAAAGACTCATCTACTTCTGAACTAGTAACTATTCGGAAATCTAATCCAGTAGTTGTACTCCAATCTCTAGCTAAAGAAGATTTAGCAATAGCATGTTCTCCAAGCATTAGAAGAGTTAANNCTTTACTAAGACAAAAGATCTTAATGATTTCATCCATTCCATAAAGAGATTTTCTTATCTCTTTTATCTGATTCTTTATTTTCTCTCTAACTTCCATTTCTGTCCCTCCTATTTTTTAGATACTGAAATAATAACAGAGAATTTCTTCTTTATATCTGAATCTGGCTGTAGATCAATAGTAAAATTCCAATAAGATCCATACGTTTTCTTTAAAGACTTTATGATCTCTTCGATTAGAGAATTATATTTTTCTGTAGTCCCTTCAACTTTCTGTACCATTTTTCTTCTTCCTTGAATCTATCCATCTAAACATTTTAGCAGAAATAGCTCCAAGCGGTGGTATTAGAATTGCTTGCATAGAAAGCCAAGCTAGATATTGAGCTAGATCAAGTCTTACTATAAAGATCATATAAGGAGTAAGCACTCCTGTCCAGTATCCAAAAGCTATAATTGCATCTCGTAAAAATTTCTGAATTATCTTCTCTCTTTCTTCTATCATATCCATTTCACCTTTAAAGGACGACCTAATTCAAAAACTTGGAAGACTTTGATTCTTCTACTTCTATACAGAATAAGAAGTTCCGTCAAGATATCTTCTTCCTTCATGACCTTTTTAAACATATAGAGAGTAGAAAAAGTTCCAGGTTGTTGTTCTTCTTGATACTCATAAAGAATAACATATCCTTCTGTGTTTCTTTTACTTGGGTTTAATGACATTATTCCATCCATTCCCGTTCTAGGAATCTTTTAATAACATACCAAAGAGCAACTAAACTGAAAGATAGAGGAATGAAACCTATGTAGTTAGATGCTTTCAAAGCACCACAAGATGCCATAAGTCCCATTACTCCTACAATTGCTAAAAAAATAAAAGAAAGAACTTTAAGAGGAGAAGCATATTCCTCAGTACAATGTAAAGCCGAACATATACTGCATTTCACAACTTTATGATTTCCTCTGTTGCTTATTCTTTCTGAATATTGATGAATTCTTAAGTAATGAAGGAAAAGTTTTAGTTTCTTTTCGAGGTCTTTCTCCTCTTTTTCTCTTTTATCTAGCATTCTTTCTGCCTGTTCCTCATCACTTTCAAAAATAGAATTTATTTTCTGTTCTTTACTTACCATCTTTTTTCATCTCCTCATTTAGTTTCTTAGTTAGTTTTTCTGCTAGTTCTATAGAATAATGGCCTTCTTTATCATAGACTTCTTTTACATGAGTATCACAAAGAAAGTCATAGAACCAAGGACCCGCTTTACTACGTCCTACTTTACAGCCACATTCTAATGTTTTTACTTCTTCTCTCCAAGGCATTTCTTCTTCCTCCATTTACCTTCTATTATGAATTTCTTTAGATCATAATAATGAGCAGTTAATTCTTCATTTGAAGCTAAGTCTGTTTCTATTACAGATCTAGCTGGTTCTCTCATAAAAAACTTAGAGAAATCTTTGGTAAGAATCTTAACACCATACTTCTTAGGATTCTTCCAGATATCACAACCCGGAAAAGGAACAAAGAGAGTAGGAGGAGCTTTATCAGGCTGAGTATCTCTAATAAATTGTTTAGTATTCTCTATTGTTTCCCAAGTTTCTCCAGGAAGACCTGCCATTAGGAACATCTTTACACCCATACCATGAGATCTAATCATCCTACAGGCTTTCTTTAAATCTTCAATTGTTTCCCTTTTATTAAGTAACTTTAGAACTCTATCATCTCCATGTTCTGCACCTATCTGCATTTCCTCACAACCCATTTCTGCTACGAGTTCTAAGTGCTCATCTGTCATTTCATCTGCTCTTCCTTGACATCTGAAATGGATGTTTAGAGGTTTTAGTAAAGGTAGTAAAGCTTTTAATCTTTTTAGACGTAGAATAAAAGAGTCATCTAATATATCGAAATGACGAACTCCATAGTTCTCTATCAAATGCTTAAACTCAGCAGCTACATATTCTGGACTATGGAATCTTGTTCTCTGAGGAATATTAGCACAAAAGGCACAATTAAAAGGACATCCTCGAGTAGTAATTATAGTAGTACAAGGAGGATTCCCTTTAGTAAATCCATAGCCTCCCCAAGTCTGATTAGCTACTATATGTTTCTTAGGTAAAAGATGTCTAGCTGGGAAAGGAATTTGATTTATATCCCAAACAGGTCGACCTTTGATCCTTCCTCTTTTCCCATCTTCAGTGATATCAAAGATAGAGATTTCTCCATCCCCTTCAACTATTGCATCGTAATATCCTTCAAAGAATTCAGGACAATTAGATGCATGAGCACCGCCCACAATTGTCACTCCTTTTCCTTTCAAATAGTTAGCTATCTTTCTGGAATCCATTGCTTCGGTTGTTGTTCCACTTATTCCATAAAAATCGTAACCTAAAGGAATCTTAGAAAAATTTAACTTTTCTGGTCTAAGATCTATATACTTTACTTTATAGTTTCTCTTTAATAAGACAGAAGCTAGATAGAGAAGACCTAGAGGAGGATATATCTGAGGTTCATAAAGTAAAGGAGTAGGTGGTGAAATCAAAGCTATTTTTTTCTTCATTTCTATCCTTTCCTCCCTTCCAAATTTAGATATTCTTGCATTTTAACTTATTTCTTCTTATCTGATCGTCCACAAAGACTTTTAGAAGATATTTGAAGAAAGCATTCCTTTCCTTCAAAGTCTCAAATGACCAAGAGAGTCTGAAGAGTCTAATATCAGNNACCCACCGTCTCTTCTTTTGAAGGTTCTAGATCTCTCCAGAACTTATCTTCCCATAAGATAGGATATTGTCGTTTAATCTCTTTCGTTATAGAAGCTAAAGAAGTAGCCTGTTTATGAATTCTAAAGTCTATATAGCCATTAATATTATTATAGACTTTCTTAGTTCCTCTACATTTTTTACTCTTATGACCAGAGCAAGAAGCTACTGTTTCAAAGTCACTTTCTACCATGATAGTTAGAAGAGGAAGAAGTCTCTTATCGGGATAGCATTTAAGAGCAATAGATTTTTCTAATTCACGGACTCCTTTATCGAAACCTTTTTTCTGCATCTTCATCTTAAGTTTTAAAGTTTCTATTCTAGTCATCATGCTCATTCTTTTCACACTCGACACATTTCCAGTCTAATCTATCTAAAGGATCTCCTGAGAAAGTACCATTCATAATTTCTACTTCGGTTTTATGAGTAGTATATCTCTCACACTTCTCACAGAAATAAATTCTATAGAAATAACCGTTATAAGAAACTGTTTTTTGCATTAGATCTCAACTACGAAAGTTAACTTTCCTAAAGTTTTAGCGTATTCTACTGTCCATGTTCCTCCAGAAGACAAACCATCTGGATCGATTGTAATTATAACATCTCCATCTTGAGCCATTTGCATATTACGTTTCTTGTAGTAGTACCATTTGTTCTTCTTAGGAGGATATCCTTTATAGGCTTTATTAAGGTTCTCTGCAGTTTCTTTTACCCAAGAATCGACTCCTCCATAAGGGCATTCTCCAGAAAGAAAGAGTGCATCTGGGTAGAGTTCTGTCATTATTTTAATTATTACTTCTCTAGCTATTTTTTCCTTTTCTTTATTCCATTTCTTTAGTTCAGATCCTACTATTACAATCTTGAGTCTTTCTAAGTTTTTCAATAAGGATATGCCTCCCACTGATCTAAAAGAAAATTCCAGAAGTTCTCATATTCGGTTTGCCTAAAAGGACATTCGTCTTCCTTATGGATAGAGCATCTATATGGACATTCTTGAAATCTTTCACAATAGGAACAACACTTTCTTGTGCAGAGTTCATAAGGAGGATTAACTGAACACCATTCTTTTTTATAGGAAAAACTCTTATTTTCCGATTCAGAAGTTTTTTGAGACATTTCTGTCCCTCCATTCTTTAACATAAAGAAAGTAAGAATAAATAAGATTCTTTTATAAGGAATTAAGTTTTTGGATAATTGACTTCATACCACTTGAAAGAAATACTTACTTTTGTATTATCAGAAACAGGAGTAAATCTTACAGCATATCTTGTATTTTTCTTCAGTATCATTTCAGAAGTTCTTGCTCCAGAACCACCAATTCTAGTAAGACCAACACCCGGAGTTCCAACAAAAACTCCCATTAAGAAAGTTCCTATATCATCAATTGTAGAATCTTCATAAAAAAGCATTTCAGCTTCTCTTGAAGAATTTCTGTTTAAGTTTATAGGAGAAATCGTACTTCCATTAGCAGTAACTGAGGCATCTTCATAAAGAGCAAACGTTCCTGCTCCAGAAGCGGCTCCTAGGAAATAGATATGGATTCGACTGTTATTATTAGGAGTTACAAAAGTCCAGATCTTAGGAGAAGCAATATCCACATCACCATCTATTGAATCTACTATGTAGAATTCTCCTTCATGTATCTTATGATGATCATGAGATATCTCAATAGGATAACCACTTTCATCTAGTTCTCCTGCTTTTCTCCAGTCGCAAGGTCCTTTTATGTAGAATTCATTTTCTTTTAATTCGACCATTGTTCTTCGGAGAAGTAATAAAGTAATAATACTTTAATGTTTCCCTTAGTAATTCTTTCCTTTCAACTCTTCGAGTACTTTAAAAGGATCCCATTCTTTTCCGCATTCCTTACAATACAAAAACTTTCCATCGGGTCTGCTGTCGATTCTTCTACTTCTACAATAAGGACAACGATCCCATGGAGATTGAGAACCCATTTCTTTCTCGTCACTAAGATCTTAAGGTTTTCTTTTCTTTGAACTTTTGTATTTCTCGATCTCATCGAGCATTGAAGTCTTACTTCTTTCATTAAGTTCTATAAAATTAAGAACCTTTTCAGTCCAACCAGCTATAAGATACGTGTCTTTTTCCGGAGTCTTTAGAGTTCCGTATCCTGTTAGGTCAAACGAATAGAACTTACATTCAGGATTAATTGTCTTTCTGTAAAGTTTTAGAAGACTTGCAACAGAATCTGCAGAAATTAAAGATTTTCGATAACATTGCATATCTGAAAAGAGAAGTATTCGATCAACCTTGATCTGATTATTAATTAACCATTGAAAGACTAGATAAGCATTAGTAGACCAACCTACATCAGTATTCTTAAATTTAAGCATATTATCTATGATAGTAGATTTCTGACTTACAGGAACTATGGCAAAGTCAGTACCGAAGACAGAAGTAATAGCTTGATCTGAGATCTTATAGGCCATTGCTTGAAGTAAGTTAGCTATATCTGCATAAAAGACGGCACTTTTTTCAGAAAGATTAGAATACATAGAACCTGAATTATCAGCAGTCATAAAAGTAATTCCTGGAATATAGGGAAGATTTCTTATTGAGATCTCCATAGCATCTTGAACAGCATCCATTAATCGCTGAGCCTGAGAATGATATTTACCATCTATTTCTCCTTTCTGTATACCAAGAGCTAGAGCTTTGTAAGCAGAGAAGAAACGGAAAGGAAACTGTCTACTCTTTAAGATTACTGTTTCGTTCTTAAGATTTCTAATAACTGGTTCTATATCACAACCGAACTTAGAGAAATTCCTAAGATTTCTTAACTGAGCCATGATACCCATTTTAGGCATAATATGTTCCCATGTCTTCTTAGAAGAACCATGAGTAGAGATATAGACTTCCCAGGTCTTAGGAACTTTAAGAGTATCAGTTAAAATTCTTTTGAAAAGTTCACTCTCAGCTTTGTTAAGAGGTTTAGGATGAACTATTCTTAGAAAGTCCTTAAGAGTTACTATATGACCAGTTCCTTTGTATTTAGCAAACTGATATTCATTGAATTTATGAATTGCTTCTTGAAGAGCTTTCTTTAAAGGATTTGAGAGCATTTATTATCTCCTCGTTGGATTAAATTTTTTATTTCCTTTTTTTATAATCTTAATTAATTCTGGATTGAAGAGGACTTCCTCATTATTTATAACTCTTCCATACAATTCTCCCCGTTTAGGTGGACGTTTAAGAAAAAGACGACCTTCTTTCAAAGCTTTTTTCCATTCCTTCCAGGAAACTTTACTTAGCATTCTCTTTTTTCTCCATTTCTCTTAAAGTGCCGGAATATGCACAGAGAATCATTAAAGCCATGAAACAAAAATGAAAAAGAAAACCATAGAGTCCTGTCAAAGGAAAACGAGAATAGATATCTAAATAGATAGGGATACTTAGAGCAGTCAACCCTATAAATAACCCACCAAAAAATATTTTCAGTTTTTTCTTAAGATTCATCGTCTTCACTTCTTGTAAGTAAGTTATAATAACTTAGGATTTCTAGAGTCTCTTCCTTATCTTTAGGAAGTTCAAACTCTCTTTCATGAGCAACCCAGTCACAGATTACATGAAGAATTGCTGAAAGAAACTCTTCAGAAGTTTGATCTGGATATTTTTCTTCTATGGCAGCTAGATGATGTCTTTCTTTCCAGTGCTCCCAATCCTGATATTTAGGAAAAAATTCATCAATCCATTTATGCACTTCTGGATATTCCTTACCAAATATAATTCGATCAATCGCTTTGTGCTTTTTCCAATCCATTTTGTTTCTCTCCAGTTTTTCCGTTCCCTATTTCTCCGTTCTCTTCTATATAACGTGCTAAGATCTCAGTTAATTCATCTGCTCTTTGAATTATAGTAGGAAGCCATTTTCTTAAGTGTTTCTTCATCTTAGGATACTTAGCAGCTTCTACAGCAATAAAGACTGGCACAGAACGTAGGTTCATCTCATTTCTAGCATAGGAAGCTAGCTTAAGAGGAAACTCAGGATCAAATTCTTCACACTTACGTATGAGATCTTTGATTGCATTCTGAGTATCTTTTCCTTCTTTATCGTAGAACTTACCTTCCATAAGCGAAGTTAGAACTCTTTCATAGAGCTCTGATTTAGTAGACATTCTATAGGCTTCTCCACCTTCATAATTCTCTGTTTTACTCTTTTCTTTGTTAAGAGATTTTCTAATCTGTTTCTTTAACTTTTCAGACAATTATATCACCTTGACTTCCTAAATCAATCTTTGAATAGATTATATTTTTTGCCGTAGTAGTTTATAAATCTGTTTAAACGTACTTTCGCATTAGGTTCTTTCCGGAATTCAATTTCCGTAGATTTATTAGGATCTGTGAAGATGACATAGTCGTTTAAAATATAGAAACCCATAATTGGGAAAACTTTAGTCTGATCTTCATCTTCTTTTGATATTAAACAGTAAGGAATTATACCATATTCCTGAGCTTTCTTATAAGCCACTCCTTTTGTTGGGAATTTAAGATTCTTAGCCCATTTAGAAAACTTAGAAAATAATTCTCCATTTCCTGTTAATGGAACTCGAATCCCTGTCTTTCCATTATCTGTTTCATAGACAAAAGCTTTGTAACTAATACCCTTCAAGATATAGGTTTTTTCTTTCTCTTTCACTATTTTCTCATCAAACCAAATATCCATTTTATTCCCTCCATCCATTTTATTCCTTCCAGATTAAAGATATCAAGGGAAGACAAACAATCGAGGACGGACTTTCGCCTTCCTTTCGGAAGACTATAGGGATTTGAACCCTACTAAACATCTAGAAACTAGTTGTTTNNAATGTCAAGGAGAGGACAAGCAACGAGTACAGTACGATACGTGTGCTACCGTTACACCACAGATCCCGAGGGATCCGCTGGGATTCGAACCCAGATCACGACCTCTAAAGGGTGAAGTAACTGTTCTCTACAGTACCTCTCCCATGACTGTGAATGTGGGAATATCCCAAACATGAGCTTAGTCAGGAACATTGCGACACTCCCTTGCTCAAAGGAATTCTCAAAGTGTCGACACGCCTGTGAGTACAGGACGATCCACATTACTATGAGCAGAGGGACAAACACCAACAACGGTCTTAGGTTTGTTAATTATACAACAAATGAAGTAACCGTTATCTACAGTACCCATCTGCAAGACTACAAATAATAGAAACTAGGTATTTAAATCTTTCTTTAACCTTCTTCGTCTTCTTTGTTATCTTTTCCATTTTCTTTTGAAGACTTCTGTTCAGCCATCATAGCGGCAGTTAAAGCATCTAAAGTTACTGAAAGTTCCTTTAATTTCTTTTCCAGTTCCTTTTCTATTTTGTCAGCATTAAGATAAGGATTTCTAGCTGAAGGATTAAATTCTTTCTGAAGTTTCCTAAGTTTCTTCTCTAGATTTGTTATTTTCTTATTGAACTTTCCCATCTAAATTACAACCATAAATCTCCGTTTATCCAAGTATTCGTTGCAGGTTCTTCATTAACTAAGACTACTCTTTTTCCGCATTTAGTACATTTCCATTGTGAGACCCAAGACATGTTAGAGGAACGATAATGAGCACCACGTAGGAACTTAAATCGATGACCGAAGAAATGACACCAAAATTCTTCGAATTTTCTATTATCTTTATCCAATAATATGGCTTCCAGGTACTTTTCTATTATTCCAATAGTGATTCCTGAAATCTCTAGCAGATTCTTCTATTTCTTCAATCTCTCTAGGTCTAGCTGGTTTCTGGATCTTATTTTGGATTTTTATCATTTAATTCCCACCACTCCTCCTAAGCTTTCTATCTTCAAATAATGTTCTCCTCTAAAATGAAGTACTCTGGTCTCAACAGGATACACAGGAATATGTTCTTCTATCTTTATAAGTTTTGTTATTTGATGGATATTCTTTGTTATTTCTTCTTCTCCATATACTACCCTATCAAATTGTTTGCCTAAGATATTAAAGAAATCTTCTACTTCTTTTACTTCCTGAGCAAAGGCATTTCTTTCTAATCGAGGAAGAGCTTTCTGAAGAGTTTCTCTAATACCGTTCTCTCCAGTATATTGAGTATCTAAAACTATGCTTACTTTCTCCTGAAGACGATAGTCGAGATATTTTTGTTTTAAGAATCTATCTTTAGTCTTTCCACAACCAGAGACAATTAATTCAGTAATGGGATATGCTTTAACGAAAATAGAACAAGCCTCTCCAATTCTCTTAAAGAAATGCTTAATTTCTTCCTGTCTCTTTCTAGTAAATCTTTGTTCAGATTGTCCTCCTCTTCCATGTTTTCCTGCTATTCCAGAAGTCATATGTTTAAGAATTTCCATCGACTTTCCAATATAAGCTATTGTAGCTTCTTTCGTATCAAGTGTAAGAATACCAACCGGATTTAATCTAGCAGTAAGAGTTTCTTCCAGAGGAGCAGCGTAGAACTCTCCACCACAATAATACTTATCTATGTTTACTAGAATGTCATCAATATAGACTAGTTTATTTGGAGTAGCACAGATAATATAGCCTTGTTTAGATGGAGGAAGAGTTTCTAAGAAGGTCTTTAATCTCTGGAAAGCTTCCTGAATTCCTTGTCTTGTTACCCGAGATTTAATGTTGTTTATAATAGACTCTTCTTTCTTGAGAAGATCTAGGACACTCTGCATAGAAGTATCTGGTTTAATGTAAAGAGTAATTACATCCTTATTTGGACTTTTTAAGTATATGTCTTCGTGCATTCTAATCACCTAAAAAAAGGGGAATACTTGAGTAGAATCTTAGAGAAACTTATGCTCCTCTATTTTGGACATCTAGAAGAAATTCTACTCTCTTATTCTTCTGTCTAATTTCTATAATAAGATCGACTCTGACACCAGTTCTTACAGCATTCTCTAGTTTCTCAGAAATCGCTTTCCATTTCTTAGGATCTTGAAAGTCTACCTTTTTATCAAGATGAGCATAATAAGTTCGATGATGATCAATGTAGTTTATGTAGGTGTCTTTGACATAAGTAACTTTGGCATCTTCTACTCTTTTCAGATTTTTCAATTCAATTCACTCCATTTCAGTTCAACCCTTACGGGTAAGAGTGAATTCTCTTGATTATATATAAGTCTTTAGAACTTATCCAGATATTTCTTTCTAGTTTTAATTAAGAAAGAATCTATCTCTTTCCAGTCTTCTTCTTTAGGAATTCTTAGATTGGTTTTCGTATATACCTTAGCTATTTTCTCGAAATATCGTTTTATGGAGTCTTCTATTAAACCAGTATCAGCTAGGGAAGAAGGAAGAGGATCTTTCTCTTTCCCTTCTTTCTTTAACTTTATTAATAACTTTACATGAGGATTCTTGAAATGTTGATTAAGAATCTCAAGATTAGGTTCTATCTTTTCCATTTTAAGAGCATAGATCCCGGCCATTAGACCGCGAAAGACATAGAGATATTTCTTAACGGTCTTCTTTCTTCCTGTGAGAATAAATTTCTTATAGTTCTGGATAGCTAATCCTTTGTAGGAATCGTAGATACCACACTTATTCAGAACAATTAATTCTTTCATATCTAAAAAGATAGAATCAGAATAGATTTGTTTAGAGAAAATATGTTCTAAGATATTTCCATTTCCGTTCATAGCTAATTTAATACCTTTCCCTATTTCTTGAAGAACGATGTCATATTTACCGATTTTTAGTTCTATTGTCTCTTTAGGTTTTTTTAGACCTAGAAAGTAATTAGCATTTAGCATAAAGAAACCTCTAAAGTCTATGTCACTATCTTTAGAGGAGAAACCATAAAGATCACTTCCTGAAATCATTAGACTAATTAATTTAGCTCCTCTAGGATTTAGTTTCTTCTTAATTAGAGAAATTAATTGGATCTGTTCTTCTAAATCCATTATCTGTCACCTTCTTGTAGGAGGAAAAGGTTCTGCTAACCATTTACTATCAGGATGGCCAATTATCGAAAGAAGAAGTAGAAAATAAGTATAATCTTTCCAAGAAGATGTATCCTCTTTCGGCTTCCAGATAGTAATAATTTGACTAAACTTATCTGCTTCCCATTCTATTTTGGCTTCTAAGTTTTCTAAGATAATAACTAATCTCTTAAATTCAGTTTTAGAAAGATTCTTTAACTGAGCTTTATCTTCCTCTCCAAAAAGTCTATGCCAAAGTTTCTTTGCATCTTCAGGAGTTACTTTAATCTTAAGATCTGGTTTCGTCTTCTTTTTCATTTAGAAGCTTCCTTCCTTTCTCATTTTCGTAAGTTTTCGTCTTATTCTTATCCTTTTTAACCAGTTTCCTTTTTCAATCAGTTTCTGATCACAGAAGTAACTGAATGAATGAAAGGAACAATAGCAAAACTCAGTATGAGAACAATTTGAGAATAAACTTTCTTTGCATAAGAAAATAGCTCCACATTGTATACATGCTTTTGGTAAGTTTGTGGAGAAAAAGACTTCCCAAAAGATTCTAATTTCTTCTTTAGTTTTCAACTATACTTCTCCGCTTTACAAGATGATAGAAGCAATAGAAGGCTAAGAAATATGATGCCCACATAATAACTAATTCCAGATAAAATGGCTGAATCAGACCATAGTCATTCCAATAATTGATAATCAGTCTTGATAATTCGACCTGTCCATATGTTCCTAATAGAATACTCCAAATAATACTAAGTTTTCTTAACAGTTTCATTAAGACACCAACTAAACTTCCGCAGAAGAGTTTTTGAATAGGCTTTCTCATATTTCAAAGAAACTTTATCTAAATATCCTTTCATAACCTCGGGATTGATGTAACTCTTAAGTGAAGTCCCAAGATTCCAATCTGCTAATTCCTTATATAACTCTAAAGATAGTTTTGCTTTACTATATCTTTCCATTACAACTCTAATGTCTTTTGCTTTATCAGCTGCTTCTTTCATCTTGAGGTGAGCTTTTGATAATTGTTCTTTCTTCTTCTCTAATATTTTTTCATAGTTCTTTGACTTAGCTTTTTTATGGTTACATATCTGTGCTGCTGCTAGATTGATTCTTTTAAAAGATATTTTCTTTTCCCATTCAGGAGATATCTTTCTTGTGAAAATAGTTTTCATTCTGAGTTTAGCTGCCTCTGTTGCTCGATAAGTTCTGAATACTTTAGCTGTCAGACCTTTCAGCTTCTCACTTAGAAACTTAGACACTTGTTTGCTGTTTAGACCTTCAAAAGGAGATTTTCCTTGTTCCATGAATTCCTTTAGATTTCTAATAGCTTTTTTATGAATTACTAATTCTTTCTCCCATTCTACAGAATCTTTACCTAGGAATGAGAACTTAACCAAATCGTTGCTTTTGAAAGAAATATGTTCAGGTCGCAGACTTAGACAACCGACCGTGTCTGCTTCATCTTTATCTTTCTCATCTCCTACTCTTAAATTCAACCCAAATATTAGAAGACAAGCGGTAGCTATTTTCTTACGTTCTAGATCTCCAGAATTTAGATTGGCCAAAATATGTTTTTCAATGTCCTGGATATTTTTGGCTAGTTCTTCTGCCTTCTTAAATTTCTCTCTCTCCCGTTTCTGTTTCTTTCCCCAAGTATCAGCTAGCCAGACATACTTTCTCTTTCCAGAGAGTTTATCTATCCAGGAGGCTACCCACATCTTTTTAGGTTTCCAGACTATCTTCTTCCATCCCGAGAGCCTCGGAGCATCTGGAGAAAGATTCAATATAATTTCATCTTTCCGAGGCCCTTCTTTCCACCTGCCTCTAAAAGGGTGCTTACCCCGTCCCATAAAGATGCAGGAGGGTTCTGCTATGTAATTAGAAACTTCTACTTCTTTTCCATCTACTAAAGCAATACCAAATAGTTTCTTACGTTTTTCTCTAAGTTTCTTCCTATCTTCTATCCCAGCTTTCTTTTTTTCCTTTGTCATATTCTCTTTGATCCATTTAAGATGATTAAGCTGGAATATAATTTGATCAAAGTTAATCTCTTCTGTATAAGGTATATCAAGTTCTTTACAGAAATCTTTGAAGAAATTCATTCGATAGACTGGATCTTTTACATAAGGAGTTTCTCGTTTAGAAGACCAAGCAAAGGCCATCTCTTCCTGCTTATCGTTAAGCTGAATTGCTATCCAGTCATCTTTCTTTTTCACAAGTATCGTATAGCCTACAGCTTTATACTTAGGAAGAACTAAAATTCCATTATGTCGTAATTTTTTCATTATGTATTTCTCCACTCAAGCCAGGAATTAAAAAAAGTACATAAAAGACAATTTTTGTCGCGAAATGAAGGAAGATAGATTTTACATCTCTCCTTGCAAATTAAACATAAAGAACTATAAGTCTGAGGCATAGGAGTAAAGAAATCTTTCCAGAATTTCTTCTGTTCTTCTTTAGTCAGCTTTTTCATTTTGCCTGAGCTTCCAGATATTATAGAGAGCTAATCCACCATAAACAATATTAAGAATTAAAATAGGAATTAGAGAAGAGAAACCTGACCAGATACAGAGAAAGATGCTACCTATAAAAGTAGCAACATTAAAAGCAAGAGCATTCTTTCTTGAAAGATAAAGTCCTATAAGAAGAAATATTGATCCAATATAGCTAAGAAGTTCTACTTCTAACATCTATCTCCCACTTAAAACTTTCTACTTCCCACTTAAAGTCTGTTAGAGTTCCACATTTCTTACATTTACCTGTAACTTTTACTTTATCGTTTGTGAGTTCCGTTACGATAATATGTGGTTGAGTTTCTTTACATCTTTGACAATATTCATAAACAAATTTCATTTACTTTCCTCCTGTAATTTTAAATTTATTTCATTATCAAAAAAAGAGGGGAAGAACCTATCTTTAAGAAATAGGTTCTACGATTTCAGTTGGCACTTCTATAAATGGGAGAACGTCAGAACCCCACCATATAGGTAGAACTCCATCCCAGATTAGAAGAGCCATATATTCTAAGTAGGCCTCAGAATCGACTATTTGTGAGAGAGCAGTATTAATCATGGATATCGCTTCTGCTTCTGCACCTGCTTCTATTACTATAGCTTGAGCAGTCGCATTTGCTTCTATGATTGCAGCTTCAGCAGCAGCTAAAGCATTTGTGATTGTAGCATTCTTTTGAGCGTCTGCCTGAATTATCATTTGCTGAGCTTCATATTCTATCTGTTTCAATTTATTCAAAGCTTCTAGAGCTCTCTGTTCCGCTGTAGCTTTAGCTTCAATGGCTGCTGTGAAAGATTCACTAAATTGATAGTCTTCTAGTTGAACTGAATCTACTAGAATGTGAGTTCCTTCTAATCGAGCTCGTAGTGTTTCTAAAAACATCACTTTAACTTCTTCCCGTCTAGAGAGCAATTCTTCAACTTTGAACTTAGCTGTCGTAGCTTTTAGGCTTTCTTGAACATTGTTTGTTATTACTCTAGCTTCGTATTCATTTCTAAGATTCTGATAGATGTCACTAACGAAACCGGAATCTAGATGATAATTAATTGAGATAGTCGTCTTTACTTCTTGCATATCTAAAGTCCCACAAGATAACGATTCTAAAGTAAACTTCTGAAGCTGTAAGTCCATGTTTACGATATCTTCTCCGATAGGATTCACAAAATGAAGACCAGGTTCTACTGTGCCTATAATTTTTCCCCAGGAAAGTTTAACACCCGCATAACCCGAAGGGACTGTTCTCATAGACAATAAAGCTAGAACACCAGTGGCTACCCCAGCTAGCAACAGAAAGACTAAAGAATATACTGTTATTTTCTTCCGCCTACTCCAAGGTTGGTCATACATTCCTTCCATTCCTTCCAAATTATTTTATACTCATAAAGAGTTTATAAGGTAATTGGTGGGGAGTAGAGGATTTGAACCTCTGACCCTGTGCGTCCAAGGCACCAGCGCTAACCAAACTACGCCAACTCCCCATTCCTATAATGGTTCCCAAGGGGGGAGTCGAACCCCCTCTGGTGGAGTCACATTCCACCGTGCAACCGTTACACTTCTCAGGAGTGTTATACGTTAGTAATGGTGGACGGTCACAGAGTTGAACTGTGGCCTACTGGATGTTAACCAGTGGTGCTACCCTTACACTAACCGTCCTTTTTCTTATATTTTCTACTTACAAGAAGCATAGCACCCAATCGATTATATCCTTTGGATACTAACTTCTCAATTATTTTGCTAAGTTTCTCTTCTTCTAACATTTCTTTTTCTCCTATGGTGGGGTATAGAGGAATCGAACCTCTGCTTCTGGTTCTGGAGACCAAGAGTCTACCACTATCTTAATACCCCCAGTAATTGGTGCGACCGCCAGGACTCGAACCCGGATCGTCTGGTTGGTGGCCAGGGATGTTAGCCATTAACACCACGGTCGCATTTTTCTGTTAACCCTTCTCTGAGGGATTAATACTTTAATGCAGTGGAGGCTGGGAGAGGAGTTGAACCCCTGAGATTGTGCCTTGCAAGCACACGCCTTTCCGTTCAGCCACCCAGCCTCAATTTTTAATACTCTTTATGTTCTATCTTAAACAGATGTTGGAGATAGTGAGGAAGAGGACAATCGTAAGGATCATTACAGAAATGACATTCGCTTTTATAGCAGAATTCGATTTCTATTGATTCTCTTTTTTTGATTTTCTCTATACATTTTGGTTCTTCCATTCTAATCACCTCTTAAGATGAATGGCGCTTCAGGGGGGGATCGAACCCCCTTCCCTCGAGTGACAGTCGAGGATCAGTTCCAACTGACCGCAGAAGCTCTTGGATATGACTGGAAACCCGGGGAGAGATTTGAACTCTCGATCATGAGGCTTGATAGTTACTGAACTGCCGATAGACTTAAACTTTTAAGCCTCATAGCATTAATCCGTCCTTTGCTACCCGGGTTATCTTAAACTTGGTAGAGGGCGGAGGTATCGATCCTCCGAAGCTGGGTCATGAGCCCAACAGTTTACCATTAGCTTAGCCCTCTTCATAATATTTACAGATTTCTTTACATCGAGGTGTTGAATGTTTCTTCCCATCATCTTTCCAAAGTCTGAAACAACGACCAAGTATCAGACTTCGATGTTTACAGTTTTTTTCAGTTTTAAAGACTAGATTCCAGAAGGTCTCTAGATCTTTCATTCTCATATGATCACCTTTGGCGTTCCCCCCAGGATTTGAACCCGGATCTCCTGCGTTAGAAGCGCAGTGCTCTATCCAGTTAAGCTAGGGGAACTATGATGAGCGCCACCGATCGGATTTGAACCGATGCCTCCTCGGTTAACAGCCGAGAGCACTATCCAGACTATGCTACGGTGGCAAGTGGAGCCAGTGGGAAGACTTGAACTCCCATCTCCCGGTTTACAGGACCGACGCTTTGACCTTTTAAGCTACACTGGCACTATGANNACCCGCCGGGATTTGAACCCGGGATTTGGAGGTGTCCACAGCCGAGCTATAAGGGCTTCAGTCTTCGTAGCATCAGGCTTTCGAAGCTACAGGCTTTAAAGGCTACAGGCCTTCTTGAAAGTCTCCTGCCTTAGATCCTGGCTTGGCCACGGGTCCTTATACCTATGATGGTGACCCCTGAGGGAGTTGAACCCTCACAATCGGATCTTCAGTCCGCTAGACTCCCGTTATCCTAAGGGGTCATGGTGCTCAGGAAGAGACTCGAACTCTTTACCTCTGGATTATCAGTCCAGTGCACATCCATATGTGCTTCCCGAGCATGGAGCTCATGGGCGGAATTGAACCGCCTTCTTCGGCTTATAAGACCGATGCACTGACCCTTTGTGCTACACGAGCATGAGTAGGATGGGTATGCCGGGATAACTCCCGGGATGTTTTAGCTTGTTAGCATACAAGCATAACTTACTCCTATCCTCGATGTTTTACTCTCTTTAGAGAAATTCTGTAGTACTTAATGCTATTTCCTACAGACTTCGAACATCTACTTTCAGTCTTCATACCCACTTAAGTTACTTTATTTAATGGTACAGGGGGTGGGATTTGAACCCACGAACAACTAATGACTAGGTGTCTCAGCCTAAACCTCTTGAGCTTAGCGCTTCTTAGCCACGCCCTCAAGCGATGATAGACGCTTAAGCCTAGCGCCTTTGGCCTGACTTGGCTACCCCTGCATTACTATGGCGCTGGGGGCCGGATTCGAACCGACGAGGGACAAGCCCACCAGATATCTGTCAGGTTTCAGGTTTGGAACCTGTTTCGATTCCAGTTTCACCCTGGTTCAAGTTTCGCCCTGATAGCAGTCTGGCGCAATAACCTGACTCTGCCACCCCAGCATTAAGCTATTAATTCTGATTCTCTTTCTTTATCGAAAAGATATCTTCTAGGATTTTGATATCTTTCTTGTAATCAGAAAGTTTCTCTAGGAACTTGGAATTGTCCACTTCTAGTTTCCAAGCTTTTACATATTTTCTGTAAGCCTCAATATTTTCGAATATAATAAAGACTTCGCCATCACTTTGATATAGAGTGACATTCTCTGCTAAATGGAAATAACTATGGTAATCTCCTCCAAGTTTCCAGAGTGCTCTATCAGCCTGTCTTTCCATCTCTGAATTACAGTTAAGTTTGATTTTCCTATAGTCTTTCTCTCTGTATTCCAATATCCATTTCAAAGTTTTAACCAACTCAAGAGCTTCTTGACAGTAAATCTTCCTTTTCTCATCTTCAAGAGAATGACTTTCCTGCCACAATGGTTCCTGGATCTTCTCGATAGCTCCTAATCTTTCCTTGATTTCTTTTATTCTCTTTTCATTTTCTTTCTTCATTTCTACTCCTCCTAATATTTAGTGATTAGTGGTGCTCCCCGTGGGATTTGAACCCACGCCGCTAGGTGTCTCCGGTCTTTCCTTGAGAGCTTTGCCCTTTCAAGAAGACCTTGAAAGCCTAGCATCCTTGACCGGGCTAGACTAGGGGAGCATTGTTAAGTGAGTGGTAGCCCCGGAGAGAATCGAACTCTCGCTGAAGGGTGTCTCCCACGGATGATCAGAGCCTTAGGAGCTTGAACATGTCGGAAAGATAGTTAGAATCAGTAAGTTCCTGGGCACTTACCGCCCGCCTCTGGGCCGACTGTTTCCAAAGGCTTGATTGATTCCAGTTTATCCTTGTTCCGTGTTCAAAGCCCTTCCTGCTTGACCAACTTACATTACGGGGCTTTTGCCCTCTTAGAACAAAAAGAATGGGACAGTTCAGATAGAAGCTTGGTGGTCAGGAGCTATCTGTTACCGGAAGCCGGTACGGGGATCTTGTTCTTTTTGATGCTGTCTACTCTTCAACCATAAAAACGAAGACGTATTGAGTGACAGTCGTCCCATCATTTTCAAGACCACCAAGCGCAACTTAAATATAACTAAATCTACCTTATAAATCTATCTACTCAGAAATGAGTACAGAAAAAGAGAGGGAAGATGTAGTTCTCTAAAAAGGAGAGTAAACTCTTACCAACACGCACAAGTTATGCATATTGGATCAATCATATCCCAACAGACTATCTCTATTCCACATTTTCTACAAACAGTCTTAAATTTATGTCCTTTTGCCTTTTTCGAGTTGTGAGCCAATCATAGCACTCCTGACCCTCCCAGTCGACTGTTAGCCGATTCTGGGTTGCGGGACTACAAACCCGCTTTAGGATCACCCATTGAGTGCTCTACTCCTAAGTTTCTGGACATAATCTCACTTCTAAAGATACGNNGATACCAAAGAGGACAACGAGTTTTTTCCTGATCTGTCCCTTCACATTTGGCTGAGTCACGAAATTGTCTTTGAGTTAATGTACAGACTCCATCTTGACTGAAAATACATTTTTTCTTGGTTTTCATTTCAATCACTGTTCATGGTGGACCCGCTGGGAGTTTCGGGTATCAATACCTTTCGAACCCAGGTTCTCCTCATTGCTGGTGAGGTGTCCATACCAAACCGGACCGCGGGCCCACAATATAAGGGAAGAAAGCCCCCTTATTTCTCTTTCGTTTCTTTAAGAGCCTTCTTAAGATTTCTTGGCAG
>JABAOC010004149.1_pt1 | contig 41448 bp, 39 predicted proteins | sample 7062161 | NCBI WGS metagenome assembly JABAOC01 (sample SAMN14538625, study PRJNA623070) | marine sediment metagenome | biome: marine biome [ENVO:00000428]; feature: marine pelagic biome [ENVO:01000023]; material: deep marine sediment [ENVO:00002113] | place: India: Gulf of Khambhat ... | reverse complement strand
AAGGTTGGCTATTATTAAAAAACCTTTTAAATCCTTCGAGGCTAATATTATCATATGAGAATATTGATTTTAGGAGAAAGTTGTTTAACAAAATTACCCTTAATTGATAAAACAATTTTCTCGACCTTCTCTTTAGTATCTTCAGTTTATGCCCGTCAGCTCGCTTCTGTTACTCCAAAAAAACATTCAGTTAAATTAATTGAAACATTTGAAGATATCGATTTTAATGAAAATTGCGATGCTATTCATATTCATTTTAAAACAGCGATTGCTAACAGAGCTTATTATATTGCAGATGAGTTTAGAAAAAGAGGAAAAATTATAATTTTAAGTGGATCACATCCCTCTGCATTACCAGAAGAAGCAAAACGTCATGCTGATTGTGTACTTATTGGTAGTGCTGAATCCCTTTGGCCGGTAGTTATTCAAGATTTGGAGAAAGGTAAATTAAAATCTTTTTATAAATCTACAGAACAAACCAATCCGGAGTTACTCCCAACTTCCCATATTGTTTTCCCTTCAAAAGTTAAATTAATATCTGCAATTGAAGCAACTAGAGGATGTCCGTATAAATGTGATTTTTGCCAGGAATCAAATGTGCAATATGGTTCAGTTTTTCGTACACGAAATATAAAAGATGTTATTACAGAGATTAAACTGCTGCCACAAAAATTTCTTCTTTTTTGTGATGTTTCTATGACAATAGATATCGAATATACAAAGAAACTTTTTAAAGAAATGAAAGGTTTTAATAAAAAATTCTTTTGTGAGGGTAATGCGGATGTTTTAGTAAAAGATGACGAGCTATTACAATTATCAAATGAAGCAGGATGTATTGAATGGACAGTAGGTTTTGAATCATTTGCACAGCAAACTTTGGATGGAATACATAAAAAAACAAATACAGTTGAAAATTTTTCTCTTGTTGTACAAAAAATACATAAATACAAAATGACCGCATTAGGAAACTTTATTTTTGGATTTGATCAGGATCGTCCTGATGTTTTTGAATACACTCTGGATAGTATTGATGAATTAGGTTTAGATTCAGCAAGATTTGCTATATTAACTCCTTATCCAGGGACGCCTTTATATAAAAAACTTGAAGGGGAAGGAAGAATATTAACACACGACTGGTCAAAATATAATCGAAAAACTATTGTCTTTGAACCAAAAAATATGTCAAAAGAAGAACTGCAAAACGGATTTCACAAAGTAACAAAAAGTTATAATTCAATTCATAATATTATTATTCGAGATATTCGAGCCTTAAAATTGGGCTTTTATCCCTTTTTATCTACATTTGCAAGAAACATTGAAATGTATATGATTCAACCGAAAAAATAAGTAATAAAAAAATTTTAACCTATTGGGGTTTTTAATAGGTATTCCGTAGTTGAATAATAATTACCTGGTAATTGACCAAAGGTTATATTGCATTTATAACTCATATTATAGATTATTGTAGATGTGTTATTATCTTCTGCATCAATAAATGTTGTTGGAGATCCATAAATATAAAGTGGTTCATTTCCTGTAAAATTTATAAATGAAGTTAAATTTCCGCCTTTCACCCATATTGTTTGATTGGACATATTAGCAGTAGGGTGTTTTTTATGCTTAAATGGATCAAAATCAACCGATAAGGAATAATCTAAATTAGATCGAGTAGTAATATTAACATTCGATGCTTTCGACAAATTTCCTGGAAGACCTTCAATGGAAAGTAATCCAGCACTTACAAATTCAGAATATGAATAAACTCCAAACTCATCAATTATACTAGTTGTACTTGATCCTGATGCATTTTCCCCACTATCTTTCACTGATATTTTAAAATTCCATGACAAAATGTCGTTATGAGCATCTTTCGTGGTATCCCAACTACCATCCCCTGGTGCATACCTAAATTGATATCCTGGTTTAAAGAAAAATGTTAAATTTTTACATTCAGTATATCCCGCACTACCATTAGGATCAGTATCATCCTTTTCTGTAAAAGTACCTGATGTTACTTCATCATCAGGCCACAGCATTGTATAGTTTGCAGTTCCTGTCAGATTTTCATATCTTAAAAACATATTAAGGTTTCCACCAAGATTTCCACTATTATTGTATGTTGTTGATTCTGCTCCATTATCAAACCAAGCACTAATATCAATATAATCTATATCATCCCATCCTTGATCGCTGCTAATTGTTATGCGAAATTTATAGTCGGTATTCACATCAATCTGTGAATTTAATTTTGAAACACCATTTTGTGTTTGAAGATCATACCAAAGGATTTTTGGTGCGGTAATTCCAGGTGGTGGGGGAGGTGGAGGAGGTGGGGGTTCTTCTCCAGGAACCGATACCCTAATTTGAGAGTTGTTATCAGAATAAGTAGTAATATCAACTGCATTTACAGTTCGAACTAGAGAGATTAAAATTGACGGTAAACCTGAAAGTATAACGATTAGCAATAGGACTAACAAAAAAGAATTGAATTTCTTTATTTTTATGGAATATACCTTTCCTTTCATTTCTATTACCATCGTTTCATTTATTTACCATGATTTTAGGAGGAAATGGTAAATCATATCACGATAAATGTTCACAATAGACATTATATAAAGTTTTGGCGTTAAAAAATCAAATTGTAAAAATTACATAGGAATCTTATGATAAAATCAGTGGAAACTTATAATAACATTAGTTTATTCTGGATTTAAATTCTGGCGATGTAATGTTAAATGGTAAACTTGGAATAATTGACTTATCTAAAAGAAAAATTAATATAGAAAAAACTCCTGACTCACTTACAAAATTATATCTAGGAGGTAGAGGTCTTAACAGCTATTACCTTTATAAAATGATTAAACCAGGAATAGATCCATTCTCACCTGAAAATGTCCTTATTTTTGGCACTGGCTTTTTAACGGGCACTCTTGTTCCAAATTCCAGTCGCTTTAATGTATCAGCAAAATCACCCGAAACAGGCATTTTGGGAGATGCTAATTGTGGGGGTTATTTTGCAGCTGAAATGCGATATGCAGGTTTTGAGAGGCTCATCATACTTGGTAAGGCAAAGAAACCATGTTACATCTATGTGAATGATAATTCTATAGAGATAAAGGATGCAAAGGAATATTGGGGAATGGATACAACAGAGGTGCAACAAACTTTTAGAAAAGATCTCGGTCAAGTTGAAGCAGCGGTCTGTGGTGTTGCTGGGGAGAACCTTGTCAGATTTGCATGTGTAAGAACTGGGGTAAAAAATGCTGCAGGACGATGTGGTTTAGGAGCAGTCATGGGTTCAAAAAACTTAAAAGCAGTTGTTACAAGAGGAAAGAATGGAATAAAAATAGCTCATCCTGAAGAAATGCTTAACGTTGTTGAACAACTTAAAGATTATATTATGAATTCGAAAATATCTGCAATATTGGGTAAGGTAGGAACTCCACTTCTTTATGAAGTGAGCAATACAATTGGTGCAATTCGAACAAAAAATAGTCAGCTGAATGCTTGGACCGAATCATTAAATGCTGATGTTATAGAAACCTTTATAGAAAAAATGATTAGCTGCTCATCATGTATCATCCACTGTAGACATAGAAATAAACTTGGTGGTGAAGGCCCTGAATATACAGCTGTAGGTCTTTTGGGTGCAAATATTGGTATCGAAGATGCAGCTCAAGTCATAGAACTTAATAACATATGCAATGAACTTGGACTGGACATTTCTTCCTCAGGATCTATTCTTGGCTGGGCTTTTGAACTCTATGAGAAGGGAATTATTAACAAGAAAATAACTGAGGAGGAACTTAGTTTTGGAGATTTTGAGTTAATTAAAAGATTACTCTTTAAAATATCCAGGAGAGAAGGCTTTGGTAATGTTTTAGCAGAAAGTACCATGAATATAGAACGATTTGGTAAAGCATCTAAGGATTACCTTATCGCAGTAAAAGGACTACCTCAAAGCGATCCTCACGATGTTCGATATATAAAAGCATTTGCTTTAGGTATCGCCACCGCTTCAAGAGGTGCAGATCATCTCAGAAGTAGACCAACCCTTGAAATATTTTTACGACTTCCTTTAGAGGTAAAAGAAAAAATTTATGGCAAAGGAGTAAATAACGATCCAACCTCTTATAAAGCTAAAGAGAAAACCGTGTATTTCTCGGATAATATTTTTGCTGCAATTGATTGCTTAGGAGTGTGTAAGTTCATATGTCATGGATTCAATAGTCCACACTTTGTAGATTACACATGGATGAAAAAACTCATTCATTGCGCTTCTAATTGGAAACTTGAAGAAAAAGATATTCAGGAGATTGGTAAAAGAGTAATTGATACTGAAAGAATATTCAATAACCGGGAAGGAATATCGCGAAAAGATGATACCTTGCCAAAAAAATATTTTGACGAGCCTATGCCTCTTAAGATAGCTAAAGAACATCATATCGATAGAAAAGAGTTTGACAATCTACTATCAAGGTATTATAAACTTCGCGGATGGGATAACAATGGACGAGTTCGAAAAGAACGTGTTAAAGAGCTGGAGGCTTTGATGTGAAATACATTTATACCTATCCAGAGAAATGTACTGGGTGTAGAGAATGTTCTAACGCTTGTTCCTTAACAAAATTTGGAGAGTGTAATCCAAAAAAAGCTGCAATTACAGTGGTTAGAGATGAATTTAACAGATATGAATTTCCAATTGTTTGTTATCAATGTGATGATCCTGTATGTTTGAAATTTTGTCACCAAAATGCGTATAAAATACAAGATAAAACAGTCATCAGAGATGAGGATAAATGTATAGGTTGCAGACTGTGTGCAGTTCTTTGTCCATACAATGCAATAACTACAATAGATGATGAGATTATTAAATGCGATTTATGTGATGGTGATCCCAAGTGTGTGAAATACTGTTCCACGGAAGCTATAGAGTATCTTGATGAAACAGAAGAGTTAGAAAAAAGACGGAAAGAAATGGCTGAGAGATTCTTAGAGATTGCTAAAAAAATGATGTTAAATTAATTATTCTCCCAATTAAGGAGGAGTAACCTCGGGAGCAATAATGAAATTATCATCAAGTAATCTATCCTTNNATCGGTACCCTTTTTCATAAGACCATAAAAGGTCCCAACATTTCTAATCGTACCAATAAATTGGAGTCCTACTATTCTATTATTTTTTAATAGTATTTTTTTCGAGGTATGAGGAGTAAAACGTGATATGACCTCGCATTTTCCAATATCTTTTGATGTGTAACCCATGGCAACAACTGGAATACCAAAAACATCAAGAACATTTATCATATCTGCACCAGAATAATTAGTTTGCTTACCACCCATATTCAAACCAGCTATTCTCCCTTGTTCAATCGCATTTGGCCATATAGCAAATAATCCCTTTTTTCCTTCTATTTGTTCCCGAACTTCCGCAATGTCTCCAGCTGCAAATATGTCATTAATGTTTGTCTCCATTTTTGTATCAACAATAATTCCATGATTAACTGCTATACCTGAATTCTGAACAATATCAATATTAGGCATTACACCAATAGATATCACAACCATATCGCGATTCAAAGTTTCTTTTCCAACGGTTACACTTGTAACTTTTTTTTTTCCATTCACCCTTTTAACCGAATTATTAAGAATTAGTTTTATCTCATTATCTTTTAAAATCTGTGCTACCTTATGAGACATATCAGAATCAAGCATTCTTGAGAGAATATGTGGGAGCGTCTCAATAATACTGACTTCTATTCCTCGCTTCTTTATCATAGTAGCTGTTTCTACTCCCATAAAACCTCCACCAACTACGACAGCATGTTTCACACCATGATCCAAATGAGTAATTATCCCAAGGGTAGAATCGAGAGTCCCCATTACATGTACACCATTAAGATCTAATCCCCTTATGTTTTTTGGGAGAATAGGACTCGCACCAGCAGCAATTAATAGTTTGTCATATTTCATGTGTTTCTCATTTGCTAATCTTACTTCTTTTTTCTTTGGATTTATTTGAAGTGCTTCTGTGTTTTTCACAAATGTAACATTAAGACGATGATAAAATCCGTTATCAAATCGAAAAATTTTAGGTTTGTCGATTTCCCCAGATATCAAATTGGGAAGTGAGCAGGGAGAGTATGTTGGGTATTGTTCCCGGGATACAATAATAATATCAGAATTTTTATCAACATCACGTATTGCCTGAAGTGCACTAATCCCTGCACCACCATTTCCGATTATTACATACTGCAGTACTATCCCCTCTATAAATTATTTATTTTTTGTATTCGGGAAGTTCAGATCCCCTAATTAGAGAGACAATTGTGGAGTTATAAGGTGTTGGTATTCCTTTGAGTTTTCCATATTCAACAATTTTACCATTAATAAAATCTATTTCTGTTGGACTTCCTCGTTCTATATCTACATGCATCGAGGTTTTATGATGTCCTGCTTTATCTAAATAATTCATACCATGTATTAAAAATTCTGATTCGAAAAAAATCCCATTTGCTTTAGCAACTTCTATACCCTCACGTAAAATCGCCTCAACAAGTTCTCTTGTTTTGTTAAATTCCATCATCTGTTTCATTGTGCGTCGGGTCAAAGCACATACGGGACTTAACGCAGTATTAAGTATAGTTTTTTCCCATTCATATTTCTTAATTTCCGAAGTGAAATTAGTTTCCAGACCTGATGCAGTAATAATTTCTGCTAATGTTCTTGCTTTTTCTTTCGCTGAAGGATCTATCATACCGATATAGTTTGGGGCATTAAAAAAAGACATTCTAACTTTTCCATTGTCAATGATATTACCAGCATAGTTGATAACTATCCGAAGGGTATTCTTCGTTCCAAAAAAATCTGCTATCAAATTTTCCGCGTCTAATCCATTTTGTAAACTAACAAAGATAGTATTTGGTGTCGTAACTTTTTTCAAATTAGGTAAAATTTTGGGAAGAATAGATGCTTTAACAGAGATAAATATAATGTCTAATTTTTTCCCTTCTATTTCATCTATTGAATAACAGAAATTTTCAGGTGGGAATACCGCTTTCATTTCCTTGAAACCAGTAAGAATAAGTCCATTTCTCTTAATCTCATCCAGATGATCTTTAAGGATATCTACTAAGGTGACATTATGACCTTTGTTTGCAAGATGGGCTGCGATAATACTGCCAATAGGTCCCACACCTATGATTCCAAATCTATGTTCATTCATATTTATACTTCCTTAGGAGTATATCGTTCTCGAAGAATCCGATGTAAAATTTTTCCAGTACCTGTTCGGGGCATTTCTTCATCTTTAATAAATATCACTTGTTTTGGAATTTTAAATCTAGCAAGCTTATCTGAACAATATTTTTTAATAGTTAATTCATCAATTTTTCCCTTTGGTACAACAATAGCAGTTACTCTTTCTCCCCACTTTTCATCGGGTAAACCAATTATTGCGACATCAAAGACATTAGGATTACTACCAATAATTTCCTCAACTTCGCTAGGATAAACGTGCTCACCACCCGTAATTATTAAATTGTCCTTTCTATCAACAATATAATAGAATCCATTTTCGTCGCTTTTCCCCATATCACCAGCACTAAACCAATCCCCTCTAAATGAGTCTTTTGTTTTGTCAGGCATTTTATAGTAATGATCAAACATCATTGGTCCTTTTGAATATATTTCTCCCACCTCTCCAACACCTACTTCTTTATCATTCTCGTCTAATAATTTAATAAAGTCTGTCCCTAATGATTCAAAACCAATAGATCCTAATTTGCTCATTTGATGCTCTGGTTTAAGCACGGTTACTATCCCTGCTTCAGTAGAACCATATCCCTCATATAACTCTACATCAGGAAAAAAATCCATAATTGCTCTTTTCATACTTTTTCTTACGGGAGCCGATGAACAGAGTAACTTTTTCATCGAACTAATATCGTGTTTTTTTGCTTCTTGTGATACATTTAGAATAAGGTTGTAATGTGTAGGAATGAGAGACATAAATGAAATTTTTTCTTTTTCAATAATCTCGAGTATCTTTTCTGCTTTAAAGTGACGTGCTGGATGCACATAAACAGTACCTCCAATATATGTAAAAGTAAACGTAAAGAATGTAGAATTAACATGACACAAAGGCATAATATTGAGACATATATCATGTTCAGTAAAACCAAAATCTACAGCGTTAATAAGATAAAATGCTATATAAGATTCATGGGAGCGTACGACTCCTTTAGGAATTCCAGTAGTTCCAGAGGTATATAGAAGGACCCATGTATCTTTTGGTTTAACAATAGCTGTAGGCTCAAATTCTGAAGATTCTCGAATAAAATCCTCATAAACTTTGTAACCTTGTATTTCTTTTCCAACAACAATATATCGTTCGGGTTTAATATTTTTAAGATTTGATTTTATAGAGTCTATTGTTGGAGTAAATTCGTCGTGGACTATGATTGCTTGTGTATCAGAATTTTTTAATATATAATTTATATCTTTATTAACTAAACGAAAATTTATCGGTACAATGATAAGTCCGGTTTTTGCCGTAGCTAAATAAACTTCAACAATTTCGATACTGTTTTCAAGTAAAACTGCTACCTTATCTCCTTTTTTTAACCCAAGAGAAAGAAGACTTTGGGAAAGTTTATTAACTCTCTTATTTAACTCAGGGTATGTATAACTCCTATTTTTGTCTTTAATCGCTATTGTATTAGGAAACTTCTTTGTATTTACATTAAGTATTTGTCCTAAGTTTAACCAACAGACCATATCATCCCTACTTAGATTCTAATCCGAGCATCTGCTACAAAAACTCGATTCTCATTTGCAATAATTGGATTCAAATCAAATTCTTGAATCATAGGAAAATTGGATACCAATTGCGACATTCGTAGCAAAATCTCAACAAGTTTTTCCTTATTGACACCTTTCTTGCCTCGAAAACCAGATAGAATAGGATAGGATTTGATGGATGATATCATATCTATTGCTTCTCTTTTTGTTATCGGTGTGATACCAAACACTACATCCTTAAGAATCTCTATATATATTCCTCCCATTCCAAATAAAATTATATGTCCGAGACCTTCTTCAGCTTTTGCTCCAATGAAGAGTTCTCTTCCTCCAGGTAAAAACTCTTGAATTAAAAACTTGGGTTTTTCAGCAGAAAATTTTTTCTCCATATCTTTAACGGTAGGTTCTAAATCATCCTTACCAATATTTAATGCAATACCTCCAACATCACTTTTATGAATAATATTCTTAGATTCTACCTTTACAACAACAGGGTATCCAATATCATTTGCTGCTTGGATTGCCTCCTTACTATTTTTAACTAATCTCCATTTAGCAACAGGAATACTATAGGATTCAAGCAGGTTATTAACTTTTTCTGCTGATAAGAAATCACTTACTTTTTTCTTCTTATCTTGAATTATATTACTTATACGTTTTTCATCTATATCACTAAATTTTTTAATACTTCCAAAATCACGTGATTTTAATCCATAATATTTTGTCATAGCAATAAGTGAACGTGCTGCAGTTTCAGGGAGGCTATAATATGGAATACCTCCGTTTTTCAATATTTTAATAGTTTTTGTCCACTGTTTTTTATCGGTCATAAGATTACAGATAATCGGTTTTTTATGAAATTTATTTACTTCGGCTATTTCATAAGCTATCGAATCAGTATCAACAAAAAAGGGAGTGACAAAATTGATAAAAATACTATCTATTTGATGTTCATCATTTAGGACATCTATTGCTGCTCTAAAATGTTCAGCTCCTGCAGTTGCTAGTACATCAATAGGATTGTTAACTGAAGCTGCGGAGTATAACTTCTCATTAAGGATTTTTTTAGCCTTTTTTGAAAGAGGGGGAATCGTTAATCCCGCTTCTACTAATTCATCAGTAGCAATAATTGCTGGTCCACCAGTATTTGTTATTACCCCTACATTTTTACCCATGGGAATTGGTTGACTAGCAAAAGCTACTGCAGCTTGACATAATTCTTCTTGATCTCTAAAAGTAACAATACCACTTTTTTTAAAAATAAGTTCTGTTGCAATATCTATCTTAGCAAGGCCACCCGTATGGGATGATACGGCTTTTGCACCTTCAGTTGTCCGTCCTGTTTTCATTCCAAGAATCGGTTTCTTTTTAGCAACCTCTTTTGCAACTTCCATAAACTCTTTTGGATTGGAAAGATTCTCGATATGAACGATAATTACGTGTGTTTTTTCATCTTCCCCCCAATATTTAATAATTTCAGGTATTGAAATATCACATGCATTGCCATTAGAAGCATACATTCGTATTCCAACACCAAGTTCGGAAAAACGTTGATTAATCACTTCTCCAACGCCACCGCTTTGTGCAATAATTGAAATACAACCTTCTTCTGGTTTCGTAAAGGTAAAATTACAATATGCTTTAACATTTGGACTTGTATTTATTATACCTTGACAGTTCGGTCCAAACACCCGTAGATTATGTTTTTTAGCTTTCTCTACTATTTGTTTTTCTAATAAAACTCCTTCTCCGCCAATCTCTTTGAAACCTGCAGAATTAATAATTACTGTCTTAACACCCTTTTTCCCACAATCTTCGATTGCAAAAGGGACATATTTATTTGGAATGACGATATGAGCAAGATCAATATCGCCTTGAACATCAAGAATTGAATTGTATGCTTTAATACCTCGAACTTCATCTGCTTTAGGATTAATTGGATATATGGAACCTTTATATCCAAAATCTATTAGATTTTTAATTATTCTGTTTCCAATTGATAATTCTTTTGTAGAAGCACCAATAATTGCTACTGATTTAGGTTTAAATAATGGATCGAGCATGTTAATCTTTCTCCTCAAGCTGCTCAATAAAAGCTTCGATATTTGTTTTAGTTTGTTCATCAGATAAGCATCGTAAATCGTTTAAATCTCCGTTTATAATCAAACTTGGTATACCAGTTTCTTTCTCAAGACGTTGTGGCATACCATAACGATTATTGGAATTATTCGGACAAGTCTTTGAGTCGTGATAAATTATACCATCGATTTTAAAGAAATTAATCATATTCTTTAAGTATTCTTCTTTTGCTTTATCTGATCGGACAATAAATAATTCAGTATAGGCTCTAGCCATACTCGTGAAGGGATGATGAGCATCAAATGCAGAAAATATCCAACTATTACAATAAGTAGATGCAACAACGCATGTTTTTTGGTTTGCAAACAGTACAGAATGATCTCTTAACCTACCCCAAATAGGCATACCTTCCCAATACAGTCGAAAACGCTCTTCTTCAACCGCTCCTTCATGATTCTTCACTCTTCCTTTTAATTCAGCAAGTAATAATTTATAATAATCGACAGCTTTTTGTGTTCCTCTTAATACTACCGCTGGTCCCATGTGGATTGTACCATCAAAAAAGGTTAAAGGCGAAGGTTTTGCAGCGGCAGTATCTAATACTTCTTTCCATAGGTTAGAACACTCACGTGAAAGAGATAATACTTTTTTTAATTCATTTAAATCAAAGGTGTTACCTGATATTTTTTCCAATGGATTAATCATACCTTCCATCTGGTTAGCAATAGAATTAACGTGGGTGTCTGAAACATCTGTAACTCCTCTATGTGTATTAATACCGAGGATAGGAGCTTTAAACTCTTTTGCAAACCATCCAAACCAATCCTGGACATCTCTACATTGGTTCGTGTTAAAAACTAATATATCTGGTTTTGGTATGCTCTCAATTCCTTCATAAGCTTTGGAAAGTGGTGTAACATTCTGTAAATATGCACCTACATCTGATGTTAGATAGGAACAAATTTCAGGAGAATATCCAACAGCATTAGCATAAGGTATTAAGTCTGTTGCCATCCTTGTAGCACCTAGCATTGCACCATGATTCTCTGGAAAATATACATAAAAACCAAGACTTCTCAAAATTTCTGCAGGACCGACACTTGAACACCAGGCTACTTTCTTATCGTTATTTTTTGAAGCAGAATCTAAATCATAAAAATATTCCGCCATAATCTTCTTCATTTCTTCTGTTGCCATTATTTTCTTTCTAGTCGATTTATGTTTCTCAGCCATAATATCTCCCCTAGAATTTTTGATATATTTTTATTTCTATTATCATTATTTTCAATTTAGTCTGATATAATTTATTCTCTTCATCCTGGTTGTGATACTCAATAGATAGCGAATCGAAATAAGGGTAACAGTTATTATTTTTTTTGTTTTAAAAACAATACAAAAAATTAAGAGAAAAGAAGAAAGATTTAATATATTCTGCGTTTTACTATAGATGATTTAGTTAGGTTAAACCATGGTGAAAGATGTATATTTCGCAGGTATTGATGTTGGAACATCATATATAAAAGTAGTAATTATTGATGAAAAGAATAATATCATCGGATTTTGCATAAATAGATCTGGTGCTGATCTTCAAAAATCCATTTCAGATTCTTTCAAAATAGCAGTTAATAATGCAAAAATATCCATGGATTCAATAAAGCACATCACAGCAACTGGATATGGGAGAAAAAATGTACCATTTGCAAATAGTGTTAAAACTGAAATCAGTTCTCATGCAAAAGGTGCATTTCATTATTTTCCAAAAGATATCACCATTATTGATATTGGAGGTCAAGATACAAAAATTATTAAGATTGACAAAAAGGGAAAAATTCTAAATTTTAAGATGAACAGAAAATGTGCTGCTGGTACTGGTACATTTTTAGAAGAGATTGCCTATAAACTAAACATACCAACTAATAAAATGAATACACTCGCATCAAAATCTTCTAAAGACACTGCTATTAGTAGCTTTTGTACCGTTTTTGCCTCTACAGAGATCCTCACAAGGATTAAGGAGGGGGAAAAGTTAGAAGATATGATTAAAAGCGCATTTGAATCTGTTGTAAGAAGAGTAATAGAGATGGATCCACTAGAAGGATCAATAGTAATGACTGGTGGTGTAATAGCATACAATGATATTATATTAAAAATATTAGAAAAGTTGGTTGGACGAGAGATTTTAACTCCACCAAATCCACAATTAAATGGTGCTTTTGGATCTGCAATATTTGCAAAAGAACTATATGAATTTCATTAGTACCCTTTTTTAGAATCACTACAGTTTTTATAATGAAGAGCGAAAGATTAAAATCATATATTCTCCTGTATATAATTGCTATGTTGGATTATAATATCTTGAATTATGATTTCCCACCTTATAGACCACCAAATGAAGCTGGTTCTGCTTTAATACGGGTTTCCAGAGGTTGCCCTTGGAATAAATGTCTGTTTTGTACGATGTATAAGACTATTAAATTCAAGTCTAGAACAATCGATGAAATTAAAAACGATATAGATAAAGCTGTAGAGATATATCGTGGAGCAAAGACTGTATTTATTGCAGATTCTGATAGTCTTGTCATGAAAAATATTGAAGAAATTATTCGGTATGTAAAACTGTGTTTTCCTGATATAGAGAGAATAACATCCTATGCAAGAGCAAAAACATTAATGAAATTAGGTGCTGAAAAGTTGCAAAAGATAAGGAAAGCTGGTCTTACAAGAGTGCATGTTGGTTTGGAATCAGGAGATAAAAAGACATTAGAATTTATGCAGAAAGGAGTTTCACCAGAAGAAATAATTATTGGTGGTAAAGAAGCAAAAAAAGCAGGTCTTGAACTATCATTTTACATCCTTGTAGGTGCTGGAGGGAAAAACAGATTAGAAGAACATGCAAAAGCATCTGCTAAAGTTTGTAACCAAGTTAATCCAGATTTTATAAGACTTAGAACACTTGTGGTTCAACATGGGTCGCTCTTAGAAAAAAAGATGAAATCCGGAGATTATCAGCCTACTTCGCCTGTTGAAAAGTTAAGAGAAGTTAAGATAATGATTGAGAATCTTGAAGTTAAAAATTGTAAACTTGCCTCTGATCATTTTACAAATAATATCTGGGTAGACAATAAATTAATTTATAGAGGTGTTTACGGCATTCTTCCACAAGATAAAAAGGAAATGCTCGATATTATAAATCACACATTGAATTTTCTTTCGACTGTTGAGGGTGAAGTATTAGATGCAACAATATTATATGAACAAGGAATAATAAATTCTCTCTGAAATTTATTAAAAAAATCTTCGTTCTTTTTTATCCGCCACTGATCGGTACAAAAAATACAAGCTCATCTCCATTTTTTAGTTTAGTATTAATCCCATCCATGGCAGATAGTGGTTTATCGTTCACAAATATTGCTATATAATCAGTGAGCTCCCCCGTATTTGTATAGAATTCTTTCTTAAGCTGGGGATATTTATTAACTATTACACTAATTAAATCTTTAAATGATATTCCATTGAAATCTAATTTCAGTTCATTTTTTCCTATTGCATCGGAGAATGGTTTTAGAAGTTTAATTTTAAGTTTCATCGTTGCTCCTTCTAAATATAAAATCATATTACTTTATCTAATTTTGCATACTCGTCTTTTTACATATACACAAAGTGTTGATGTAAAATAATTAACATCATCATAAGTCGAAATTGTAAAATATACCTCTCGGTCATCTCAAGAGGACTTCCACCACCTTTAAAATTCCATGCGGCAATATGACGTATGGGGGTATCTCTAACTTATTTTTTTAAAATAATCCTTGCCAAAAATGTTAAGATGAAATGAATAATACCGATGGTAAGGATTCGTTTCANNGGAAAAATTATGAAAAAATCTTTATTAGGTAAAATATTGGTAATAGGAATTATAATTTTATTTGTTGGGGCAAGTGTTATATCGGGATTACAAAATAATTCATATAGTAAACAAGATACTAATAACATTACTTCAACCTTTAATAATCTTGATTTAAATGATGGTTTAGTTGGTTATCGGAGTTTTGATTTTAGAACAGCAGAGGATGAATCTAATAACGATAATGACGGAACAGTACATGATGCTGCAACAGTAGATGGAATATCTGGAAAGGCTTTTGATTTTGATGGTATCAACGATTATATAGCAGTTCATGATGATCCATCGCTGGAGTTTGGATATAACGATTTTACTATATCATTTTGGATTAAATGTACCAATATTCTTCTGAAAATCCAACCAATCTCTAAAGATAGAGGATTGNNTCATGGAGAGTTTTAATAAATACTCAATCGGAGGTAATATTCGTTACAAGTGATAATGGTCATAATGAAGATGGTCATCAAATTTTTGGAGGGACTGTTGACGCTAATTTACAGAATAATATATGGTACCATATTGTTATTGTAAAAGATGGAACAGATGCTATATTTTATGTGAATGGAAGTGTTATGAATGATGATGATACTATTTATCATTCAAAAATACATGATTCAAGTGCGAAACTTCATATAGGATGTAGGTTAGGTTGGGAGGGCTACCCGATTGAGCATTTTCCAGGTGTTATCGATGAGGTCCGTATCTATAATAGAGTTTTGAGTGAAGATGAGATACAAGAACTTTATATTAATCCTGCTAGGTTAGAAACAACCATACTAATAGGTACCATTTATAATTTCAATGCAGATGCAGGAAACCTTATGACTTTCGAAGCATTAAAACTTAAAAGTATCAAGTTTAATCCATTTCGATTTAAAAAGTTAGATGCTGGTGAAAAGATAAAGATTTCAGAGAAATTTCCTTGGGCTGTTAACAGCGATTTTTGCCTTTGGAGTCTTTAAAGCAAATATCTAAAATTATATCTCTTTTTTCTTTTTGATAAGATTAGAAATTTCAGAATAGAAATAATAAACCCTGTTGAAAATAGTAAAAAATAACCATTATGGATTTCAAAAGGGATTACGGGGTGTTTTTAATTTTCATTTAGCATTGTTTCGTGGGGAGGCACAATCACTTCTTATAAGTATGTTTTTTTAAAAATATAAATCGGTTTTATATACATTGTATAACTTGTTAATATAATGAGATTGATAGATCACATCATTAAAAATAAAAACAATATCATCATTAGTATAATTAGAAATAGTATTGGAGTTAATGCAGCTAGTAAATAATTACCAGTATTTTCACTCATTAAAAAAACGTTGGTTTATATTTATAAACCATTTGTTGTACATCTGTTACCTGTTCAGGATTATAAAAAAATGAAAAATTAGAAAACAGATACAATTATTTTTCCCTACTAAATCTATCTTTAATTAAAGCAAAGATATATCTTAATATAATTATTGATTTATATCTTGAAATACTTATTTGACCACCTGTCGCACCTATAACTAGTTTGGCAAGTTTTTTATCTTTTGCCATAAGCTTTACGAATTGTTCTGAAGTTTTTCCCCATTGTTTATTAAAACGACCAAATATCTCTAAATCTTTACCAAATTCTTTTTTCCAAAGTTTCTGATATTTTGATAAATATATTTCACTAGTGTCATGATTCTCTAATGATTCAGAAATAACATTTGCAGCAATCTCCCCAGATGTCATTGCATAGTAAATTCCTTCACCAGTAATTGGATTTATAAATCCAGCTGCGTCACCACATAGGATAGTTCTATCTGCAAAGGTTTTTTCAAGAGGAAAAATAGGTAGAGTAGCACCTTTTGTTTTAACTGATTTAAAATCCCTTGGTAAAATATTATTTTTTTTAAGAGTAGATATATATTCACTATATACCTCTTTTAAATTTTTCTTTGGTTTAGATTTATCAACCGCAGATTCAAATTCACCGATTCCAATATTAATATGATTTTTCTTAGGAAATATCCACCCATATCCAGCTATATCCTTAATTTTTATAAAAATGTGTAATATTCTTTTCTTTGAAAAGTATTTATTTAGTTTTTCTTCTGCTATCTTTTGTTCTTGCATTAGACAAACACAAATATCATCAGTTTTATTTGCTAAATTTAACTGCTCTGCAATAATACTTCTAAATCCATCTGCTCCAATTACTACTTGTGATTCAATTTTCTGTCCATCATCTAAGGTAACTATTGCTTTATCTTCAAATATTTCAACTGTTGATACTGGTTTATCATAAATGAAATCTGCACCTTTCGTAACAGCTAATTCCGCTAATTTGTAATCAAAATTTTTTCTAATAACTGTGGCTATTAAAGGTTTATCTCGTTGAACCTTTAATTTATATTTTAAGGAAGAGGAATATGTTATACTTCCATAAGAAATAGAATCAATTAAATCTATCACATATGGAAATCGTTTCCAAACTCTAGTTGGAAGACCGCCACCACAGGCTTTATCTCTTGGAAATCTTTTTTTATCTAAAAGAAGAACTTTGACTCCTTTTTCGGCAAGGTTTTTTGCAGCAGTTGAACCAGCTGGGCCAGCACCAACTACGATAACATCATATTTCATTATGAAACCACTATTACATTCTAAAAACACCGGGTTTCCAATCTGGAATTGGAGCATTTAGAGAAGCAGAAATTCCAAGTCCAAGTACCATTCTTGTATCGATTGGATCAATAACACCATCATCCCATATCCGAGCAGTACTGTAATAAGGACTTCCCTCTAACTCGTATTTCTTTAATATTGGATCGATCAATTCTTTTTCTTCTTTTTTCGTCATTTCAACGCCTTTTCTCCATAATTGATCTCTTTTTACAGTAAGAAGTACATTTGCGGCCTGCTCACCACCCATAACAGAAATTCGCGCGTTTGGCCACATCCATAGTTGTCGAGGTTGATATGCTCTCCCACACATTCCATAGTTCCCAGCCCCAAAAGAACCACCAATTATCACAGTAAATTTTGGAACTTGAGCACAGGTAACTGCAGATACCATTTTTGCCCCGTCTTTAGCTATACCACCTGCCTCGTATTTCTTTCCGACCATGAATCCAGTAATATTTTGTAAAAAGACTAAAGGAATTTTTCTCTGGCAACAAACTTCTATGAAATGTGATCCTTTAAGAGCTGATTCTGAGAAAAGAACCCCATTATTAGCTAAAATTCCTACAGGATATCCCATAATTCTTGCAAAACCACAAACAAGAGTTGTTCCATATAATGATTTAAACTCATGAAATTTCGATTCGTCTACTATTCTTGCGATAATCTCCTTTACATCAAAGGGTTTTCTAGGATCTTTAGGTATAATTCCATAGATTTCTTTAATATTAAATGCAGGTTCTTTTGGTTTTTTTATATCCAGATATGTTTTTTCGGGCCTATTCAGATTTTCAACAATGTTACGGGTGATTTTTATTGCTTCTAAATCTTCATGAGCATAATGGTCAGATACTCCGCTATCTTTGCAATGTACATCTGCCCCTCCGAGTTCTTCTGCTGTAACTTCTTCACCAGTTGCTGCTTTAACAAGTGGTGGACCTCCTAAAAATATAGTTCCAGTTCCTTTAACAATTACTGTTTCATCTGACATAGCTGGAACATATGCTCCACCAGCAGTACAAGATCCCATAACAACTGCAATTTGTGGAATTTTTAATGATGACATCTTTGCTTGATTATAAAATATTCGACCAAAGTGTTCTCTATCTGGAAATACCTCATCTTGAAGAGGTAGGAAAGCTCCTCCTGAATCTACTAAATAAATACAAGGGAGATTGTTCTCGGTGGCAATTTCCTGAGCGCGGAGATGTTTCTTAACGGTAATAGGATAATAGGTACCACCTGAAACAGTAGCATCATTTGCAACAATCAATACTTCTCGACCATGAACAATGCCTATACCAGTAACCATACCTGCTCCAGGAGCTTTATTATTGAACATGTTGTATGCTGCAAGGGAATTAAATTCCATAAAAGGAGTATCAGGATCTAGCAATGCTTCGATTCTTTCTCTTGCAAGCATTTTATTTCTTGATTTATGTAATTTGATTTTTTCATCGCCTCCTCCTTTTGCAGCAATAGCAATGTGTTCTTTTAAATTTTTAACAAGTTTTTCATAATGAGCAAAGTTATCTTTATACTCTTTACTAGAAGTACTGATTTCACTTTCTATAATATCCATATTATCCTCCCTTTTCCTCTATTTCTGCCGTTTTTTGACCGATTTCAATCTGATCTTTTTCCTTAAAATTGACTTTTTTTATTATACCACTATACGGTGCTCTTATTAAATATTCCATCTTCATTGCTTCAATAACCATTATTACATCATCTTTATTAACAGTGTCCCCTGGTTGAATTTTAATATTAACAATAGTTCCAGATATTGGAGAGTTAAGACCTGTTTCCTTTTTACTACTCCATTTCTGACCCGTCAATTCTATACGTTTTACTTTGAATATATTACCGTCAATAAAAACAAATTTATTTTCTTCCCCTTCCGATATAACACATTTAATATATCTGTCACCAAGTCTAATCTTTAGTTGCCCTGGTTTTATCTCTGTTGCATCTACTGTATATTCATTATTGCCATATGTTACGAAGAATTGGTTATCTCTCCGTTCTACTGTTACATTGTATACTAGATTATTATATTCGTAGTTAATAAACATATTACACTCCTATTCTCCATCGTCCAACATTTTTCCATGGGGAATGTGGATCGGATTCTTTGAATCTTACTACTTCTTGTCTTTTTGTATGAATTGAATCATAGACTGCTAGAGCTATAATTGCATCTAATGGTAATCCTTTATCTGAAGTAGTAGTCCAATCCTTAAAATAATTATCAATGAAATGGGTTGTGATATTGCCTTTTTTGAATTCCTGGTGTTCTAATACTTTTTTTAGAAATGAAATATTTGTTGTTACACCAAGAACTACATATCGGGATAGCGCCCAAATCATTTTGTTAATACTTTCCTCTCTATTTTCTGCACTTGTAACAAGTTTTGCTAGCATTGGATCATAGTAAGAAGTAATTTCTAAATTAGTTTCAACACCAGTATCGTTTCTGATATTAGGGCCAGTTGGTGGTTCTACCTTTTTCAATATTCCAATACTTGGTAAAAAACCATTTGCTGGATCTTCTGCATAAATTCTACACTCAATTGCATGACCGCGCTGATTTAAATCTTTTTGTTTAATGGTTAATTCTTGATTATCTGCAATTTTTAATTGCCATTTGGCAAGATCTACTCCAGTAGTTGCTTCNNTTTGTCATTACAGGGGAGGGAGTTTCTTCAATAATTTTTTGATGTCTTCTTTGTATAGAACATTCTCTTTCAAAAAGGTGAATCACATTTCCGTGTTCATCAGCGAGAATTTGAAATTCGATGTGTCTTGGTTTATCAAGATATTTTTCAAGAAAAACAGAATCATTACCAAATGCTGATTTTGATTCTCTTTTTGCGCTCTCTATAGCTTGTTCAAGTTCATTTTCAGAATGTACTATTCTCATTCCTTTTCCACCACCACCTGCCGTAGCTTTTACAAGCAGTGGAAATCCTATTTTGCTTCCTTGATTTAATAAAGTTTTCATGTCCTGTTTTTCGCCGTGATAACCTGGAATTACTGGAACATTTGCATTTTCCATTGTTTTTTTAGCTTCGATTTTATCTCCTATAAGTCTAATAACCTCTGCTTTAGGTCCAATGAATTTTATACCACTATCATGACAAGCTTTGGCAAAATCAGGATTTTCTGCTAAAAATCCATAACCAGGATGGATTGCCTCTGCTTCTACTGATTGCGCATTTTCGATTATTTTAGGGATGTTAAGGTAGCTTTCTGATGGAGTGGGATCACCTAGATTAATAGATTCATCAGCTATTTGAACATGAGGGGAACGACTATCTACTTCAGAATAAACCCCTACAGTTCTTATTCCCATTTCTTGACAAGCCTTTATTATCCGAACTGCAATTTCACCTCTATTTGCAATAAGTACTTTTTTAAACACACTATTCTCTCCATTTAGGTTTTCTTTTTTCGAGAAAAGCATTTATACCTTCTTGACCTTCCTGTGAAACTCTAAGCTCAGAGATTTTTTCTATCGTGAATTCTTTGTATTTTTCTATTGACATTTTTCGTAGATTTTTTATAAGATTTTTAACTTCCCCTATCGCTAGTGGTCCAGAAGATCTAGATTGTTCAATATAAAAATCAACTTTTGCATCTAATACCTCTGGATTTACAATATAATCTATTAAACCTATTTTATGGGCAATAGTTGAGTCAAATCTCTCTGCTGTAATAAATAATCGCCTCATATCTGCGGCACTTACTCGTGGAGAAACATACGTTGAGATTACAGAAGGTATAATTCCGAGATTTGCCTCACTAAAAGCAAATTTCAATCCAGGTATTGATATAGTTATATCACATACTGCTATCAATCCAATACCTCCCCCGAATGCATGACCATTTATTTTTCCAATAACAAGCTTTGGGCATATATTAATTGTTTCGTAGAGATCTAATAGAAGTCTACTATCTTTTATATTTTCTTCTTTGGTATAGTTAACCATGCTTTTCATCCAATTAAGATCTGCACCCGCACAGAAGGATTTACCATTTCCTGTAAGAACAACAACTCTTATTGTATTATCATTCGAGATATCTTTAAAGCAATTTGTTAACTCCTTCATTAGTGGTTCATTCATTGCATTATGTACTTCTGGTCTATTTAATGAAACTGTTGCAACATCGGTTTTCTTAAAAACTTCAATTGTATCAAATCTCATATTTTATCTCCATTTTGTAATCTCCGCTGCGATGATTAAGATAATAAATAAATTTTTCTATCATTAGATGCAATCCTCAATCATACTATCTATCTTTAATTGCTTCCGTGATTAATTTATATTAATTATTGAACGTAAAATTGAATTATTATAATATTAAATTAAGTCCTACTTTAATTAAATTAAATTGTTTTCGTATAATAAATTTGGAAAGCTCTTTCATTATAAAAGTTGGTCTTAAATAAAATTTTTTAAATGCTTTTAGACAAAATTCATTAAGTTCTTCTCTTGTAAAATTGCCTAAATTTTTTCTTGAATCGGCAAAAAAACATAATTCCTTCTCTTCGGTAATATTACCACTCTCTACTGCTTCATTCCATAAATCGGTGCCAAATTGATATAATAATGGATGATAAAATGCAAAATCAAGTGGAAGAGAACAAGAAAATTTTATAGTATTTAAAAAATGGTTTTTTGTTTCAATTGGTGCACCTAAAATAAAGCTTCCAACAATTATAAAATTCATTTTTTTAGCAAGATTCACTGCATTTCTAATTTGTGTTAATGTAACTTTTTTATTGTAATAATTTAGTACATCTTGATTACCTGATTCAATACCATAGAATATCATTTTTACGCCAGCTTTTTTCATTTTATTATATAGGTCTTTATCTGCATTGTCAACTCTTGTACCAGCAATATATAAATCTAATTTTAAATCTGCTTTAATAATCCCATCCATTATATCATGGGCTCGTTTTATATCAGCAAGAAAATTATCATCAACAATCAAAACTGATTCATATCTATCCTGAATTTCCTTCAGTTCAGTAATTACATTTTCAGCTGATCTCTGTCTGAATTTTTTATGAATGACATGGGTTATACAAAATCTACAATGATAGGGGCAACCTCTGCTTGTCATCATTGTAGTAAATTTAGGCTTACAAAAATAAATTCTACTAATTTTTCCATAATCATATTTCTCAACTAATCGGCGATCTGGAAATTCTATAGAATCTAAATCTTCTATTAATAGAGGCGCTTTACCAGTTTTAATACTATCATTTATTCTATATCTAACACCTGGAATTTCAGATAGGACCTTTTTATTTTCTACTGCGTTTATAACATCATTAATAATATGTTCTTCTTCACCTTCTATACTAATATCAGCTGAAGGAATATCAATTAAAGCTCGCTCAGGTTGGTAAGTACAATAATGACCACTAATTATTATAGGAATATCTGGATTGTTTTTCCTAATAATACGGGCGACATATGCTGATTCACTATAATTGTCTGTATGTACGTTTAAAATAACACCATCACATGATAAAAGAGATTGTCGAATTTTTATCTCAGGTTCTTTTTCACAATTTAAATCAATTATTTCAACATTATGTCCTTCCGTTTTTAAGGGAGTAGCAAGATAAGATAGTCTAAGAGGCGGGGTAAATGGTGGATTGGTAGTACTAGCCGATTTTTTTGAAGAAATTAGAGATAATCCTCTTGTAGTTCTAATTAGGAGGTATTTTATTTTTATTCCCCTTTTCAAATATTTGAATTCATTATATCTTTAAAAATTAAATAGTTTCTGTTATTAAAAATTTTTAACATATTTTTTATAAATATACTAGGATGGGTGGGATATAAAAGGATTTGTATAGGTAGTTTCCACACCACCGAATTTTTTTGGTTAACGCTTTCCCGTCCTAGTAGATTATATATTATCAAAGGGTTTTAAGAGTCTTTTTCGTATGTAAGTATGCAGATGAATATTTAACAACATAACAATAAATTAATAATGGATAATAAGGAAGGAAGGGAACCGGGAGGAAAAAATATTATGAATAATTAATTTAGAAGGTTGAAAAAATCCCTTCCTTCACTACCCTATATAATAATATAGTTTAGTATTATTTAAATATTGTCGTAATATATATCGACAATTACCGTTAAAATAAAGAATTTTATATTTATATAAAAAGTTTTACTTAAAATTTGATGATTTTATGCTTGTTAATCATAGAGATATATTATTTATTAATTGTTGTTTATTCATTTACACATTTTTTTGTTAAAAATACAGATGGAATTTGAATCCAAGCTCGAGCTTTTGTTTTACCATTACTTGTATTCAAATGCAATGTTTTTTGAGGAATTTCAGAAAAATAGCATTTAAAATCATCAATAGGTCTAAAATTAACTACATAAATTTCTTCTAAATCTGAGACTATTCCAACAATAATCGTATTATAATCCCCCATGTTAATATTTGTCATTCGTACTTAATAAAGTTTTCGTTTTTATCAGTAGTTCCGAATGTAGATTTAAAATTTGCAGAATCGGAATAAAATCATAATTTAGAGACATAGGTCTCAATGATTTTAGTATCAAAAATAGCAAATATAGACCAAAAACTGTATTGAAAACAAAAAAATATAAGATAGAAATCTACTTTAAACTAACCAAAAAAGCGTTAAAACAAATCGGAAGACATACTTGCTATCCTCTAGGATCAATCGTATATAAAACAGTTCCAAAATATTTCGATGTAATCAAATGATCCTTCTCTACTATCCCAAAAAGAGCAAGCCATACTAGAATATCTGCAAGGATCCATAGATTATACATTAAGACGGAAAACATGAAATAAAACAACCGTATAAAATATTCTTTTGAGGTTGTTTTTGGAAGATATGAATGTTTTTTTACTCTATATGTCGTTTCTATTCCCCATCTTCTCCCGTATAAATTAAATAATCTTTCAGTTAGGGTTACATCATTCTCGTTATATTCTTCATTTGTGGCAAATGCTCGTTTTACCTTTTGTCCATTCTCTAAGTCTTCTTCTACGATTAGGAGATTGAATGTAATATCTTTCATTTCAAAATCTGTAATTACATGTGGTGCGGGTGTAATCTCTATTATGTCTTTAATTGTGGGAATTTTTGTAGCTGGCATCAGATATTTCAGAAGGAAGTTGTTGAATATTTTGATTGCTTTTGAATCAAAGAATCCACGGTCGACATAAACTCTTCTTATCTTAATCCGCTCTTGAGCATAATTTAGTAATTTTCTGAGGAGTTTTTCTTTTTCATCAAACGGTCCTACTGGTAAAGCTAACAATGTAAACCGTTTACCAGCTTCAACGATGTTTATTGTTGCAAACTTGTAACATTTTGTGGTTCCCCTATCAGGTTCTTTTCCGACAACCATAGGAGCACCTCTGTCTCCATAGAAGTACCATTCGGTGAAATCAACAGCTACATCGTACCGTTTTCTTATGTCAAAGATGTTTGCTTTTCTTGTCATTTCCCATACAATTTCAAACAGCGTGATGAACATTTTATACAATTGTTTGTGATGAGGATAGTTTTTCAAATGATATAGCAACGTATCTGCATCAGGGCATCCACATTGTCTTAGTTCTTTGAAGGTTTTGTTTCCGTTCTCTGCAAAATCTCTAGTCATTGCCATATGTATAAGGAGGTCTATGAACTGGTTCTTCTTGTAGAGGGTGTTGGGTTTGAGATTTAGGTCGATAAATGGCGAGAACCTTTTTTTAACTAGACGACAAATCTCTCCTGTCTTTTCTTTTTTCTGGAGGTACTGGTTTCTTATTTTGGTTGTTTTCTTTGGTTTTTCAGGCTGAAGTGTTTTTATATCAAGAAGGATATTGAATTTTTCAGAGATTTCTTCGATTTTATCTGCTGTAAATTGTAATATTTCTTTTGCTTCTTTATCTAGGATTTGATGAATGAAGTAACCAATGGTTCTTCTATCTGGCGTTTTTTTAAATCCTAGTTTGAATTTTTCTGATGGATGTCTATTCAAATATTTGGTTAATTTTGTATGGAACTTTATTCCCTTGAGTTTCTGGAATAATATAAGTTTGAAAAGCTATTTGAAGAAAACTTTATTTGATGATTGGAAGAATTATTACGAACTAATTAATAAAACATATAATTTAAGAGAATTAGCAGAGAAACCAATTTTGTTGGATTTAATTGTACAAACCTTACCTCAAATCCAACTAAAAAAACAGGAAAAGCTAAATGTTTCCTCACTTTATGAAACATATACTAATTTTTGGTTAAAAAGAGATGATTGGAGAAGTTATCTAAATTTTTCAGAACGTAGCTATATAACAGGGGAGATAGCATTTTACTTATTTAGAAACAATAAAACTAAAATTAGCTATAAAGATATTCCTAAGATAATAGAAAAAAAGTTTCCGAAAAAGGAAAAATTTGAGTCTTATTATCTAGATCAAGACGTAAGAACATGCACGTTTCTAAACAGAGATGATAAGGGAGATTATTCCTTCGTCCATAAATCATTCATGGAATTTTTTGTTGCTAAAAAACTATGTCGAGAGATAAACAATAATAATTTTGAAAATTGCAAACCTCAACTATTAACATTCGAAATAGCAAGGTTCATGAGAGATATAAAAGTAAATAAAAATAAAATACGGAAAATGATTGAGTCGACAAAAAGGAGGCCAATCGAAAATGTGAAATATTTAGGTACAAACGGAGTAATTCTGCTTAAGATTTTAAAAGATGTGTTTGAAGGTAAAACATTTTCAGAAATTACATTAATGAACACTGATTTTTCAGATATGAATTTAACAAATTGTGATTTTCAGAGAAGTGTTTTAAAAAATACAATATTCAGTAATACATTACTTAAAAATGCAGATTTTTCGTTTGTTGAATTTGACAATGTGACTTTTAAAAATCTGAATAAAAGCAATTTAAAAAATTTAAATTTAAACCAAGTTAGAGGCATTAATAAAGAATTATTTAATAAATTAATTGATAAAGGGGCTAAAGGAGAACTCTACATAAGGGAGGAAGATTACCCAGAAAAAATCTTAGATTTCTTTCAAAACGAAATTCAACAATCGAAAATTCCTTGGATCAGCTGGAAAACCATCATGAATAATGCAGATTCAATAATCGGGAAAAAAAAGGGATGAAAAAAGAATTTATGATTTGGTCAGAAATAGAAAAGATCATGTATTCTCTAGTAAAGGGTGAAAAGGATCTACGGGTAAAACATCCGAAAATATATGAATATAAGATCGGAAATTCGTGGATATATTATCCTGCTTTGATGATTGAAGAATTTACTAAACTATATCGATTGAAACAAAAATAGAATGGTCTTTCATTAGTTATAATGTATTAGTTAATTAATTAGTTACTTAATATCAATAAATCTTGTATTGTATATACTTTATTGATTGTATTCATTGTTTCCATACCATTTAAGACAATTAGTTTTCGATTTTTAACTTACTCTAAGTAAGTTTATATACTTCATTAATAGCTCTTTTTTTAATGGTAAAAACCTACTCTAAAAAAATAAATCGGCTTTCTCCAGCTCAAAAAGCTTGGATAACACGGAAGATAAAAAGTGGAAAATCCAAGTACGAAACAGCAATAGAGCTGGGTATCCCCTATCACACAGTCTGTAAAATAGCAAAACTTCTCCCTAGTCATTGGTACGGTAGATCGGGAATAAGAGGACAAACCTTGGAAATGCTACAAGCATTAGTAACAAATGGATATGCCTTTTGCACTCCTGGTAGCGATACACAAAAATATCATACGCTAAAGAAATATTTTCCAACTATTCAAAAGGTTAGTACCCATGGGAAGAGTATATTGTTTCTCGAAGATAAAGCAGACATTGCCACAAGGACTTTTCTAAAAGAGATTAATAGAAAAATTATCAGCTACCAAGAATTAAAACGGATAACAAAAATCTTTGACGTAGATTTATGTAAAAAGGAAAAAGATGAGTTCCTTAGCAGATTTCGATCTAAAAAATCCCCAAAAATTCAATGTTCTAAAAATAATTCTCTCCTAGAAAATGATGATTCTTTGGCATTTTTTTACATTCGGAGGTACTGTTTATTAAAATAAATTCCTGCTCTTATCAAATATATCTACTTTTAGGGAAAAAGTATAAATAAATAATTTACTATGCGAGCAGTCGTGTATTGTAGGGTGGCATATAATTATGGAAATGACTATTAACTTAGATAGATATAAAAATGCCAGATATAATTTTTTTAAATGGCGATATGAGACAAATCTTTTAAATAAATTAACTTTAGCGCTTGGATTTGCTTTTTTAACAGCCTTATTGGCTCAAGTAAAATTCTATCTACCAGGAAATATTTTTGTGCCAATTACTGGTCAAACATTTGCTGTTCTACTTGCTGGAATTATTTTAGGAAGATGGGGCGTAGTTAGTTTAGGATTATACGTTGGAATTGGAGCTGCAGGTTTACCATGGTTTGCAAATATAACAGGTTCTACAATGGGATATTTAATTGGTTTTGTAATCGCTGCATTTTTCATTGGTTTTATAACTGATAAATATGTACGATCAAGAAATTTTATTAGTATACTTTCAATATTATTATTTGCTACATTTGTATTGATATATATCCCAGGTTTAATTTTTCTTCACTATTATTTGAGTACAATAGGAAATCCTGTAAATATCTATGAATTAATTGCCATTGGTATGCTACCATTTATAATTGGTGATATTATTAAAGCAGTTTCAGCGGCTGTTATAGCGAAAGTTATTACTCCTAAAAAATCATATAGTTAAATATTTCATATAGAAAATAATTTTCTATTTTTAAGGAAATGAATAAGATGAATTAAATTGTTTTGTAACAAGGATTAGATTAAAGAAAATATATCCTTTTGCTAATCCATTTATCGTTAGTTCAAAGTTACCTGTTTGTATTGCCTCTATAACAGTATTTCCCACATCAGCATAATTAATTTTAATAATAATATCTCTGCTGACCTGATTATTTGCTTTAATTGAAACGGTTGGAAAACTCCCATTTACTACTTTTGTATTTGTTATAAAAATATTAAATTCAGCGGAAAGCTCTGATATATCCTCATTAGTCGGATTTATTACATTTATATTCAATTTAAGTTTACAATATTTTAATTGTAACTCTTCTATCTGAATAGAATCTACTTTTATATTGATCTTTTCAAGAGCTGAAACATCAGCTATATATCTATTAAATAAAAAACCCGATATTAGTAAAATAATTACAATAATAACCAATTTAATTTTAAGATTCATAATTGTTAAAGGTTATATTTAGCAGATTATTTAAAAAATTTTTCTAATTTTTTAAAAAAATAAGTTGATTTTTTAATATATGAGTTATGTAATAACTGCAAATAATCTTTTCTCATTCACATTTTATTCTTTTATTTTAATTGCATTTAGAAAAATTTCCATACTTTTATTTGAGCGGTATTATAATTTCCAGTATTATCATAGGCTTTGACTTTAATAATATATGGAAATATAAATGACGTTTCATCCCATGTCCATATGTAAGGCCAAGTTGTATCTGATGTTTTGAACTTATCATCAATATAAAATTCTACTCTATTAATACCAGAATCAGGGTCTGATGCTTCTACTTCAATGTCAATTTTTCCAATAATAAAAGTTATGAAAAATGGAAAACTAAGTTCGAATTTATCATTAAAATTAACATATAAATAATTTCTTTCAGGATGAATAATCTGAACAAGTGGTAATTTTACGTCAATACCATACGGATCCATTAGTGGATATCGATCCTTATTATCTCCACTCGGTATATCATATGGGGTGTCACCTATTCCATCACCATTATTATCCTCACCGTGGTAATCGTCCCAATAATTACCACCAGATGGATAACCATCATCCCATGTATTTTTACTACTATCTCTTGCATTTATTTCTTGATTATTAATGAAATTATTATGGAAAATTAAATTATCTGATGCATTATCAGTTTCTAAGCCAACAAAATTATTTTTTTCTAAAGTATTTTCAAATATTTTATTATGTGATGTATAGCCATGTACAGGGGAAGAATACAATAGTCGAATCCCATAATTATTATTTTCAATATAGTTTTTTGAAATTTCATTATAAGAAGAATAATAAATCAAGATACCTCGTTTATTTTCTGTAATATTATTTTTAGATATATTATTATAAGAAGACCTATCGATTTGGATTCCATAAAAGTTGGATAAAATTTGGTTATTTTTTATTTTATTATCTGAGGAATTAAGAAGAATAATGCCAGCTGAATATATATTATCAACTATCTGATTATGATAAATCGTATTTAACGATGAATGGTAGCAATAAATAAATTCCATGATAATTGTTCTTTATAATGTTATAACTAATATTACATTTATTTGAGAGAATTCTTATAGCTGCATATCCAATTGGAGTACCTCCACTGTTTGTTATCGTGAATTTGCTTATATTTATTGAATCATCAGATATATAAATAACATCGGATCCACCACCTCCATCAATAATCGTTCCCTTTTCATGCTCGCCAAGAAGATCTATTCTTTTATTAATAAATACAAATTCATAATAAGAACCATTAAAAACATACACTGTTCCATTCTCTACGACTGCATTTATTCCATTTTGTATATTATTAAAATGATCATAGTTCCAACCAGTTGTAGAAGAATTATAATCATCATCAACATAGGTTATTGTAGGTTGTGGAATATCCTCATAATACCATGAGATATTTACTGAATAAACAATTGGTGTATTTCCTTTATCGCCAGAAAGATTTATCCGCCATTGCACATATCTTTTATAGGGAACTTGACTAATTTCTAAATACCAAGTAGAGCTATTAATTGCTGTTTCATTTTCTGCAGATCTGACCCATGTAAATATGGTTGTCCCATTTGGTATAGAACTGTTTAAGGAAATATTAGTATATACTGGTTCTATTTGAGTTGTATCATGAATTTCTGATACCAGATTTCCTCTGGGAACATATCCACTTTCATTTTTTTCAATAATAATTGTTACGTCATCCACATACACATGTTCCCAAAAACCTAAATTAATTACTCTCCATCTCATACGGAAATCAGGTACAAAATATTGAATGTCAGTAATTGTATGATTATATTTTTGCCATTTATATCGTCCAAAATTATCTAATCTTCGGATTTCATTCCAAGTTTTACCATTATAATAATCTAAAAAATATTCACCTTTATCAGCTTCTTGAGAGTATCCCCAAAACTCAACGGTTATTGATTCTACACTTTCATTTGAACAATCAATTTTTGGTGTAATTAAATTCCCTGAACGTCCAAGAAACTGACCGTCAAAATCAGCAGAATATTTTCCAGTATGAACTTGATTATTTTCTTGATTCCAATTACCTGTTTCTTCCCAATTTATTGGTGGCCAATTATCTTCAAAAGATTCATTATCAATAATGGTTGAATTGTAATTATAGTAGGTTTCATTTAAATAAAATGCATCTCCACCTACAGTAATATTATTTTTTGTACCATTGTTAAAATCTGAATTTGTTGTTTGTAACCAATAATCAATTGAAGGTTTAAAAGAAAAAATATTAGCATTATCATCCCTTTCGATAACAATTGAGTAAAATTCTGATTTATTAATTTCTTCATTACTCTTAACTATATCCATTCCGAAACATGCTATAATATTTCCTCCAACATATAATAGTACAATAAAAAAGACAGTTAACTGTATGTTTTTTTTAATCAATATATAATTCCCCCAAGAAGATAAATTAGTTCTATAAATATAAACTTTACTAATATATTATTTTATATTTTATAATTCAAATTACTGTTTCATCAGTTTTAAAAATTAGTAACAATTTTATTGATTATTATAAAATTTATATTCATTTGATACATTAAAATAACTTAATATTAATTATATTCATCCCAACTTTTAATTTTTAAATCTGGTAGCGAGTTAGCATGGATTGCTTCAACAAACCTTTTTGCTAACTGCAAATTAGTTATCAAAGGAACATTGAAGTCTACAGATTTCCTTCTTATTAGATAATCATTGTCGAGTTCTTCCTTTTCAATATTTTTTGGTATATTTATCACTAAATCTATTTTGTTGTCAGAAATATAAGTAAGAGTGTTTGGCTCACTATTTTCCAAAGGCCAATGAAGAACTTCGGATTTGATTCCATTTTCCATTAAAAAATCTGAAGTTCCCTTTGTTGCATAAAACTTATATCCCATGCTATTTAATATTCTCGTACTTTCTAAGAATTCTGCTTTACTTTCAATTGGACCGGTGGACAAAAGAATTGTTTTATTTGGTAATTTAGATCCTACAGATATAAGACTTTTTAAAAACGCTTCATTAAAATCATCACCAAGACAAGCTACCTCTCCTGTAGAAACCATTTCTACTCCCAAAATTGGATCTGATCCTTTTAGTCTCGTAAAAGAAAATTGTGGAGCTTTAATTCCAACATAATCTAAATCGAATGAAGAACGATCTATCTTTGGTATACGCTTATTCATAATAATTTTTGTTGATAAATCAACAAAGTTAATTTTGAAAACCTTTGATACAAATGGAAAACTTCTTGACGCTCTTAAATTACATTCAATAACTTTTACATCATTATCTTTAGCTATAAATTGTATATTAAATGGACCTGTTATCTTCAAATTCTTTGCAATCTTTTTGGCTATTACTTTTATTCTTCTCATGGTTTCTAAATAAGTTCTTTGAGGAGGTAATACCATTGTTGCATCTCCAGAATGTACACCAGCATTCTCAATATGTTCAGAGATTGCATAACAATATAATTCACCATCTTTCGCAACAGCATCTATCTCTATTTCTTTCGCTCCCGTAATAAATTTGCTTATAACAACAGGATGTTCTTTACTTACCTCGGAAGCTTTTTTTAGGTATTTTTTTAATTCATTTTTACTTAAAGCAATACTCATTGCAGCACCGCTCAGAACATAACTGGGTCTAACAAGTACGGGGTAACCAACCTTGTTTGCAAACTCTTCTGCCTCTGTTATACTTGTTAATTCTTCCCATTCTGGTTGATCGATTTCAAGTTTATCAAGTAATTGAGAAAATTTATGTCTATCCTCTGCATTATCAATATTAAGGGGTGAAGTACCTAATATGGGAACACCTTGATTATACAATGGTAGTGCTAATGTGTTTGGTATTTGACCTCCCATCGAAACAATAATTCCTAGAGGATTTTCCTTTTCACATATGTCTAAAACTCTTTCAAAAGTAAGTTCATCAAAATAGAGTTTATCACAAATATCATAGTCCGTACTCACTGTTTCAGGATTATAGTTTATCATGATAGTTTTATAATTCAGATTTCTCAAAGTTATAACAGAATTTACACAACACCAATCAAACTCCACCGATGAACCGATTCTATAGGCGCCACCACCTAAAACAATAACTTGTTTTTTTTCAGTGAAAGAAATATCGTTCTGACATCCATTATAGGTAAGGTAGAGATAGTTAGTTTTTGCTGGATATTCTGCTGATAATGTATCTATTTGTTTTACAAATGGAATAATTCCGAGTTCTTTTCTTTTTTTCCTAACTCGAAGTTCAGTACTTTCTAAGAGAATAGCTATCTGTCGATCAGAAAAACCCTTTTGTTTCGCTTCTTCCAATAATGAAGATGGGAGATTCTTGAGGTTATATTTTTTAATAGATTCTTCTATTTCAATTATGTTTCTCATTTTATAAAGAAACCATGGATCAACTTTAGAAAGGTTGTAAATTTTATCAATAGAATAATTTCTTTTTATTGCTTCAGCTATAGCAAACATTCTTTTATCAGTTGGTTTCTTTAATTCCTCTTCAAGGTTATTGAAATCTATGTTATTACAAGCAAGTCCGTTCATACCGACATCTAACATTCGAATAGCTTTTTGGAGAGCTTCTTCATAACATCGTGCAATTGCCATTACCTCTCCAACCGATTTCATCTCTGAACCAATACTAGAGCTTATTTTTCTGAATTTTTGTAAATCCCAACGAGGATATTTGACAACGACATAATCTAAAGATGGTTCAAAACAAGCATTTGTCTCTTTAGTAATGATATTCTGTATTTCTGTTAAACTCTGTCCCAAAGCTAACTTTGTTGCTATAAAAGCTAATGGGTAACCAGTTGCCTTAGATGCTAAAGCTGAACTCCTACTTAATCTAGCATTAACTTCAATTATTCTATAATCTTCTGATTTAGGATCAAATGCAAATTGTATATTGCACTCACCAATTATCCCAAGATGTCGTATTACCTTGATTGATATAGCTCTTAATTTAAAATTTTCAGAGGCTGTCAAAGTTTGTACGGGAGCAACAACGATACTTTCACCAGTATGAATACCCATAGGATCAACATTTTCCATTGTACAAACAACAATACAGTTATCATAACAATCTCTGACAACTTCGTATTCGAGTTCTTTCCATCCGCCGAAATATTCCTCTATCAAAATTTGTTTAGTAAAAGAAAAAGCTTTTTTTGTAATATCTATTAATTGTTTTTCATTATACGCTACACCAGATCCTAAACCACCTAAAGCATATGCAATTCTACACATAACAGGGTAACCGATTTTTTCTGCTACTTTAATAGCATCTTCAACTTTTGTAACAGCTTTACTTATTGGAACTTTAAGATTTATCTCTTGAATTTTTTTAACAAATAAATCTCTATCTTCCGTGTATAAGATTGCTTCTATCGGAGTTCCTAAAATTTTTACATTATATTTTTTTAATATTCCTTTTTCTGCGAGTTCAACACCAACATTCAATGCTGTTTGTCCGCCAAAACTAAGTAGTAAACCATTAGGTTTTTCCTTTTCTATGACCTTTTCAACAAAATAACAATTTATTGGTAAAAAATAAACTTTATCGGCCAAATAATCAGATGTTTGAATTGTTGCAATATTTGGATTAATTAAAATAGTTTTAATTCCTTCTTCTTTTAAAGCTTTAATTGATTGACTCCCCGAGTAATCAAATTCTCCTGCTTGACCTATTCTAATTGCACCCGATCCTAAGATTAGGACTTTTTTAGGTTTTTTTAGTTGATTATTCATGATTTCATCGCTCTTAAAAACATATCGAATATAAATTCGGTATCATCAGGACCGGGAGATGCTTCAGGGTGAAATTGTGCTCCAAAGAATGGTTTTGAAATATGAAGAATTCCTTCATTTGTCTTATCATTATTATTGTAAAACCATTCTCTCCAATCTTCTGGTAGAGTGGTTGAATCAATAGCGTAACCATGGTTTTGTGAAGCGATATAACATCTTTTCGTTCCAACCTCTACGCATGGTTGATTTTGACTTCTATGGCCATACTTCAATTTATAGGTATTTGCACCAGCAGCAAGGGCTAATATCTGCGAACCAAGACAGATTCCAAGAATTGGAATGTTTGTAGACAAAATCCTCCTTATATTTTTTATTGTCTCCCTACACATCTTAGGATCTCCTGGACCATTTGATATAACAATACCATTAGTCTCTTCCTCAATTACATTATAATCCCATGGGACCCTAAAAACAGATATATTTCTTCTTAAAAAGGCCTTGATAATATTGTTTTTTACACCACAATCAATGATTATTACCTTTTTATTACCTTTTTTGTAAAAAATAGGATTTTTAATACTAACTTCAGCCACCAGATTTTTTTTATTTGGATCTATAAAATCAATAATTTCTTTATCATTATTTATTCGACCAAGCATCGTTCCTTTTTCCCGTAACTTTTTCGTTAATTCTCTCGTATCTACACCATATAAACCAGGAATATTATGTTCTACCATCCATTCTGATAAAGATTTTTTTGCATTCCAGTGAGAAAAAGTTTTCGAATAATCGGAAATAATCAAACCCTGAACTTGTATTTTTTTTGATTCAAAAAATTTTAACAGATTATCCTCTTTTTCGTTTCCTGGGACACCATAATTACCTATCAATGGATATGTTAGCACTAAGATTTGACCTCTGTAGGATGGATCTGTTATACTTTCTGGATAACCTACCATACCTGTATTAAAAACTACCTCACCTGCAACATTTTTTTTAGAACCAAAGGAATATCCATTAAATATAGTTCCGTCCTTTAGAATTAGTTTAGATTTATTTTCCTTAAACACCACCTCTGTCAATCCCCCCCTTAATTTGGATTAGGATTTCCGTTCAAAAATATATGTATTAAATCGCACAATATAATCTTTTTGAAATAATGATTTTAATTTTTCGTTGATGTGAAAAATGATTACAAAAAATTAAATAAATTTATGATGGATAACAATATGAAAAACAGAGGTTAAAATATGGTTTATTGTGCTAAATGTGGGAAGAAAAATGAAGATGATGCAGAATATTGTGGTAAATGCAGAGCTTCTTTAGCAGGTTTAGAAACAAAACCAAAAAAGAAAGATGATCGATGTGAAGAGGAATGTGCGATTGGAGAGAGAAGCTCAACAGCAAAATATTTTTGGGGAGCTATTATCATAATATTTGGATTATGGATTATTTTTGAATTCTTTTTAAGAAGAATTGAAAATCCACCAGAATGGTTAGCATGGGTTAATGATTTTAGTTTTTGGTGGGTTTTTGGTGTTATTATCGCTCTAGTGTTTATTGTTACAGGGATACGAATTATTAGTAAGAAATAATCAATAAATTTTACATGATTTATTACAACTATTACAAATGCATTTATGTTGTCGGTTAGATAACTGACATCTTGTATCCAACCATAGATAAGATAACAATACAGCAATTGAACCATAAAAAATGGATCCTGTTATTTCTAAAATGCTAATCACAATAAGTAAAAAGCTAATAACAAAGAAAAAATTAACTATTACATGAATGATTGGTTTTCTGATAGAAGTAATAATCTCAAAATAAACAATAATTATTATAATAAATCCAATTGGTAAAAAAAAGTTGATAAATGATGGGAGTTTATTAATACCAAAAATATATATAAACATTAAAAAAATCGATACAAGGGTTCCAAATGCAAGACCCAAGCATCCTGCACAATATGACTTTTTTTTTGTTTTAATTATATGATTTCTAAATTCGATACATTTTGGATGATGACCGATAAAATCTATATTATATTTTTTAATTTTCCCTTTTTTTAACTCAATATTTCCATGCCTAAAATTTTTTCTATACCATCCCGGACGTAAAGCAAATGATAATCCAAATGCACAACTTATAATAAATATTAAACCAACAATTGATTTATCTTTCAATTCAATACTAGATTCAGTCGATAAAAAAGTAATGATTAATAATAAAAATGCAGCTATTATGGAAAGACCTAGATAAATAAAGATATTATTTTCTTTTTTCAAACTAATCTCCTTAATTTACTTAATACATGTTGCCCAGCCATATGACGGTATAAATTTCTTTTTAGTTTGTTTTTTGAAAATATCCCAGCAATATTTTTACGATAAGACCCATAAAAATTCTTATAACATCTCCATAATTCAATCTGTACATCTCTTCGTGTTAACGTTTCTGTTGGCATTATTGCATGTGCCATATCATAATTTGAATAATTTGTGTCTTCAATCCATCCATTTTTTTTTGCTTCTTCATAATATATAGTACCCGGGAATGGAGTTAGAGCTGTATATATTGCAAAATCTGGATCTAAATCCATGGAGAATTTTCTTAAATTCTCAATAGATTCATGTGTCTCATATCTATTTCCAATAACAAACATTGCATGAGAAAAGATATCATTTTCTCTTAGTATCTTCATAGATGCATAAGCGTCCCTTGGAATTGATTTTTTATTATATTCTTCTAAGGTTGCTTCTGCATAATTTTCAACACCACACATAATCCAATAAGTACCTACTTCACGTAGTTTAGTCACCAGATCAGGATGTTTTGCGACATCATCAGTTCGGGCTTGTAGAAAAAGCATGATATCCTCTTTGCATTTACTTTTTTTGAGCTCCTTATATAATTCTTTTCCACGGAGATTAAATCTAAAATGATCATCAGTAAACCAGAGAAAAACTCCCCCATAGGTTTCATTAAGGAACTCAATTTCATTGGAAATTCGTTTAATGGACTTTGTTCTCCAAATACCTCCCCAATGTTTCCATTGAGTACAAAAAGTACATCTATGATTGCATCCTCTAGCTCCTTCCAGTACCATGTATCTGGTGTTTCTGCCAGCCATCATACTAAAATGATAATTTTTTATATGATCTTCAACAAGATGATATGCAGGATAAGGAAGCTTGTCAAGGTTTTTTATAAGAGGTCGCGGTGGTGTATGAATAATCTTTTCATTATGTTTAAATGAAATGCCTTTGACATGCTCAATTTTTTTTTCATTTTCTAGCGCTTTAATTAATTCAACTAGAGTAATTTCACCTTCTCCCCTAATTATATAATCAATTTCAGGGAAATCGTTAAGCGATTCTTCAGGAACAGATGAAAAATGAATACCACCAACTATAGTAACAATGTCTTTATCTACATTTTTTGTTATTTCTGCTGTTCGAGCACAAGTATAGGCATTACAAGTAAATCCTGATGTTAGTACAATCGAAGGAGTGTATGATTCAATAAATTTTTCAACTCCATTCCAACCGATCCTCTCACTCTGACAGTCTAGAATTTCAATTTCAATATCTGGAATTTCTTTTTCTACATAAGCTGCAAGTATAAGAAGTGATGTGGGAGGAGGAAGATATTCCCCCATGACAAACCAATAATTTCTAGGTGGTTCAACAAATAATATCCTTTTTATTCTCATCTATCCCTTACAATGGTATAATAAAAAACTGTTGAAATAGATTATTATTAACAAATTTTAAAAAACTATAAATCAATTATGAATTGAAAAAAATCAACCTATTTTGAATTAATTATCTGTATTGCTGCATATTTTCCTGTAATAAAGGCCTCTTCCAAACCACACACATTAAAATCTCCAATTAAATACATATTGTTTCCTCTATTACTTTCGATTAGGTTGTGACCATTTATAGTGCCTGCAGGATTCCAATATTTATGAGCAATTATATGAAGATTTTTAAAAAATATTTTTAAATCTGGCTGGTTCTGCTTATAATAAAAAAGAAATGTTCCGTCCTTTAAATTAGCTATTGCTTGTACATTATTTGGTGGGGTGAATAAATGATACAATTTTTTAGAAATTTTCCTTTTAGGAATTCCTTCTATATGAAGCATATTAGTACTTATAGATTTATTTGTCTTTTTTACACTTGCAAACTTTTTTGACCATTTGATTTGTGTAGCTAAAACAATATTATTAGCATGAAAGGTATTATTTTTTACCTTAATTTTGTAAATCCGGTTTTTATAGAGTAAATCACTAACAAAATCATATTTAATTTTTTCCTTAAATGGATTAATCATTCTTTTTTTTTCGAAAGCAAATGTATAAATTGGGGTAATTAATGGGAGAAGATACTGTAAAAAACTGAATGCATTCATTTCATTAATATTTGAAAATGTAGTTGAATAAAGGGCTTTTGAAAGATATGTTTCTATACCGATTAAGTATTTGTGTTTATCTTTCAGTTCATAGTAAAATAAAGCCCATTTTCTCATAGTATATAAACTTACCCCATAATGAAAATAGTACGAAAAAGTATATAGATCGGTGAGAGAAAATGAGTTTTGAAAATATATTAAAAGGGAGAATTGCAGAAACAATTGTCGAAGAAATGTTTAGAAGAGTAGGATTTACAGTTTTTCCATTTGGTATGGAAAAAATACTCAATATATTAACAAATAAACCATTCAAATTACCATTTAAACCAAGAGTTTATGATTATGAGATAGATGATGAAGATTATCTGATAGCACCATTTGTTACTGAAGAAAAAATTAGAAATTTACCAGATTTTATTATTGCCAAACCTTCACAAGGTGTAACAGATTTATATTTTATAGAAGTAAAGTTTAGGAGAAGTGGTAGTTTCGAAACGACATCTTTATGGAATTATTATAACCAAGGTACGTATATTGTTCTTGTTATCCCTAAAGAACCTTATTTTGTTTGTGGACTTGTTTGCCCACCTAAAAATCGAAGGAAAATAAAAAAATTGCTTGAAGAAAAAGACATGCCACCACCAGATACATTTATAGATTTAGATAACTACTTTCCAGAATTTGAGAACTTTGATTTTAAACCTTACATAGAACTGGTAGAAAAATATCTTCCCGATACTGAATGAGAATCCTTTAAAAATCTATTTCAACAGTTAATGATTAACATGGATTATAATTAATGTGATTATTGTTCATCTTTATGATAAAAATCCAAGAAAACAACCTTGTCTTTTAATCTTTCATATTTATATGACAACCTAAAAGGGGGAATTCGTACCTCTCTTGTACCCGATCTACCATATTTCATAGGCTTCCCGATTTCAGGATCTTCAATAATTTTCCTTATCTGTTTTTTAATCCTAATTTTAAAAGAGATATCTACTTTTTTGACTTTGTTTTTAAAGTCATCTTCATAAGCAACTTTACTTACCATTTTTCAAGTTCTTTTAAAAACTTCTTTGCACTTTTTTCTTTAAATTTCCCTCTTTCATATCGTTTCAAAGCTCTTTCAGTTCTTAATGCAAAATCAAGTTCTTCTTTAAACTTATCATCAAGATCTTTTACTCTTTGTAAAATCACTTGATTAGCTTTTTTTAAAATTAATAATTTTTCTCCTACCATAAAATCCTTTCTTAGATGGCTAGGAATTACAATTTGCCCTTTAGAGCTTAATTTAGTTAAAGCTATTTCAGTTATTATACTTCACCAATGTAAGATATGTCTTACATTATATTTAAATGTTTCGTGGAATCTTTACATTTTTTCTTTAAAAACCTTTAGAAATCAGCCTATTTTTAAGTCAAAATCCTGCTAAATCAAATTACATAAATAAGGTACTGTGTAAGAGAGAGTTGGGAAGTTTACGTTGGGAAATCAGAGTTGGTATTTAAAAGATTAACTGACAATTCTACAAAAAGTATAATATATGATTTTATTTGATAAATTTTTTAGAAATTTCAGATTTTCTAAGATTCGCTCTCTTCTGAATTGGTCACTAATTGTATCCTTATTATATCGCTTATATTTTGATACTATATCAAATATACTTTCGAGATTATTGATATAATTATTCGCTAAATTAATTTTAAAAGCCTCTTTCCCTTGACATAAATCTTGTAATAAATTATCATAAAAATGGATTAATTTTTCTTCATCTCTTTCATCAAGATATTCTTTGTAAAACATAACTCTATCAATATATGTTTTAAATTTCCATATTGAATAAGAATAATATATTCTATAATCTGTAATATCAAGATTTAATTCTGGCGAATTATGTTTATATCCTGATATTGTTTCAATCTTCTTTTTAATTATTTCAAGTTTTTTTCTTATTTCCAATCTTCTATCTTCCATTATTCCAATGGTGTCGTATAAAGAAGATTTTATAATAGTCCCAGTCATTTGCTCAGATTTCCGTGAAATTCCGATTGCTATAAATGCAATTCCAATAGATATTAAGATTGAAGCCCAACCTAATGAAAACCATATATCAAGCCATAGAGCATATATAAATCCAATAAATATTATACATATACCAAAAAAATAGAAAATGATTTCATTATGCTTACTTATATAATTTGTAACCTCCACTATACCAATCTATATGTAATCAATAATTATATTTAAATATAATGTATATTAATGATTATTTTTTTTCTTGATATTTTATTGCTTTATAATCCTATTTCTCCTCTGTAACTCCCTATGTTTTAATAGAAAACTACTGTTTTTTTTCTTCTTGAATCCAT